>Ga0315909_10006868_pt1 | contig 12785 bp, 2 predicted proteins | sample LakEriMetagenome_11_FD_203527 | JGI IMG/M metagenome (GOLD analysis project Ga0315909, IMG submission 203527) | Freshwater fungal communities from buoy surface, Lake Erie, Ohio, United States - Buoy 2 MA125 | ecosystem: Environmental > Aquatic > Freshwater > Lake | place: USA: Lake Erie, Ohio...
CTTGATCCGCTTGTACCGGATGTACCACTTGAACCAGTAGATCCACTACTTCCACTTGAAGCACTTGATCCGCTTGTACCGGATGTACCACTTGAACCAGTAGATCCACTACTTCCACTTGAAGCAGATGATCCACTTGTTCCGGTTGTACCAGATGTACCACTTGAAGCACTTGATCCGCTGCTACCACTTGATCCGCTTGTTCCGGTTGTACCTGATGTACCACTAGATCCAGTGTTTCCACTAGTACCACTTGAAGCAGATGATCCACTTGTTCCGCTGCTACCACTTGAAGCACTTGATCCGCTTGTTCCAGTTGTACCAGACGTACCACTTGAAGCAGAAGATCCACTTGTTCCACTTGAAGCACTTGATCCACTTGTTCCACTTGAAGCACTTGATCCACTTGTTCCACTTGATCCGCTTGTTCCGGTTGTACCTGATGTACCACTAGATCCAGTGTTTCCACTAGTACCACTTGAAGCAGATGATCCACTGGTACCGGATGTGCCGTTAGATCCATCATTTCCATTTATACCTGACGTACCACTACTTCCAACTGATCCACTACTTCCACTTGTACCACTTGAACCGTTATTACCACTTGTACCACTTGTGCCGGCAGATCCATTTATACCTGAAGAACCAGCAGAACCAGCGGTACCGCTTGTGCCACTGGTACCATTTACGCCTGAAGTTCCATTAAAATAACTTGCTGTTAGTGCTTGATATGCATAACTGGATGTTATGGAGTATGTTGCTTGACTAGAACTAACTGCATAACTTGCTGTACCATAGACGTATTGGTTATTTTTTAAAAAAATACTACCTGATATAGTAATAGAACCCGTTACTACGGTTGAGCCTGAAATGACTGGGGTATAAATAATCATATTCTAATCTTTGACTTATAATAATATGATTATAAATAGTGATTATCTATAGGGTATTACCCTAATAAGTTTAAATTTCTGTTATTAATTTAGGTATATCTTTACGTTCACCCACAACATAATAATAACAATTTATAGGTTTATCTGTTTCAGTACCCACTTCAATTGTAGTATCCGTTACACTTTTTACATACAATTGTTGATAATATTTGTTTGGGGTAAGTGTTATAGTAATTGATTCTTCATGTACCAAATGTTGCCAATAATCAGGTAATACTATAATATTATCATTTAGTAACTTACCACGAACAAATACACTGTGTTCTGGACCTTCAGTTACACCATGTACCAATTGTTTATCACTTTTAGCTGGATCTGGATGCTTTATAACGAAACTCTTGGTTGTAGCAGCAAAACTACCATTTACTTGTAGTTTATAAGCAGGTGTAGCAGTACCTATACCTACACTACTACCACTAACTACCAAAGCATTGCTACCATATTTACCAGCTACAACTCTATTGTTGCTAAATACTTCCAATAATGGCAAACCAGATACATCGTTTACACTAAATAAACTACCACTTAGTTGATCTGTTACTTCAAATAGTGTGCCGTTACCACCATCTACTCTAAATACACTTAAATTGCTACCGCTGCCATATGAATTTAACTTACTTAGAGGAGCAGTTGTACCTATACCCAAATTACCACCACCTCCGTCAGAATTTAATCCAGTTATTGTTACAGCTGGTATTTGACTACTATAAGCATATCCACCCAAATATATTGGCAAACCACCACCTGAATTATCATAAAATCCACGTAACCATATACCAACTTTATCAGTTAAGTCATTACCAGTACCAGCAGATTGATATGTCAATCTTGCTAAATTTAGTGAAGCAGCTGCACCATTATTTGCAAATGAAGTGGATGATCTAAACCATATATCATCATTTGTACTACCTATAGCAGAATATGTGTATTGTCTTTGTGCATTTATTGAAACTGAAGATATAGTTCCAATTATAGAAAACTTAGTAGACGGACTTGTTGTGCCTATACCTACATTACCACTTGTAGAAATTCTCGCTACTTCAGATCCGCCGACTGAAAATTGTATTATGGAGTTATTTTCCGAAGCTAACAACATAGCATTTCCGGTATTCCCTTGTAAATAACCAGTTCTTGTAGTTCCAGCGGTATTATAAAATGAAATATATCCGTTATTATTATTTATACGAACAACTTCTGTTGTGCTACTATTGATTGTTCCAGTTATACTTACTCCGGCAAGAGTTGATGTACCTGTTGCATTCAAAGTACCATTAACATCTAAAGTGTAGTTTGCTGTTTGTCCATTATTAATAGATAATCTTTTATTCGTGCCATCAAACCAAGCAATATTGCTATTTTTACCATTACCAACATTAAAATTTCTAAATTGTGTATTTCCATTATTATATCCAGCATAATTAATCCACATATCTGCAATGCCATTAGTAAAATATGCAGAATTTAAAGTATTATTCTCAGTTGGAGACACATAAAGATAATCGTTAAATATCGTTAGATTATTTATTGCAGTTCTAAATGTACCATTTACATCCAATTTATAAGCAGGACCTGTGGTACCTATTCCCACATTACCATTAATATCAATAAGCATTCTAGTAGCTTGAGAACCAAATCCTGCAGCTTGAACATTGAAAACAATGCCTTGATAACTAGAAATATTAGTATAATTTCCACTACCTATTGAACCAATTCCTCCTCTGAATATTCCATTGTCACCATATGTACCTACTGGATTAGCATCATTACCCAAAGCAATTGTTCCGGTTTGTTCATTAGCGGCTCCACCTACTCTCAAGAAACCATATATATGCACCTTTCCAAGAGGACTAGTTGTACCTATACCCACATTGCCATTATTAGCGTCAATACGCATTCTTTCAGTCGTTCCATTAGCAAAAAATCTTAGATGAGCACCTGTAGTGCCAGTGCTATTATAATTAATATACATACCATCTTGAATAGTAGATGACATGTTTCTTATAACTCTTATATTAGCATATATATCGTTTGCGTTACTGCTTTCATTTAGTACCGCAACTCCCGATACTGACAAAATTCCATTAAGATTTACACCGCCATTTACATCTAATTTGTAACCAGGAGTTGCAGACCCAATACCTACGTTACCATTAGCTTTTAGAATAGTGAAATTTGTTGTAGCGGTTGTGTAGTTATAGATGTTGAAATTTTCTGTAGCATCACCTACATTCATACCTGCTGCCCATCTATTGCTACCATTTGCTTGCCATACTATTTCTGAGTCACTGTTTGTACCATTAATATACAAATAAGCACCAGCTCTATTTATTATGATATTTCCATTGGTCCATAAATCTCCGGTAGATCTAAATGTTCCATTTACATCCAATTTATAAGCGGGTGCTGTAGAACCTATACCCACATTACCACCACTTAATATTGTAAATAATGGTGTGCCTGAATGAATATGTTGAAATGCTTTTCCACTATCGGTATAAGTGTACATTGCTCCGGCTAGAGCGCCATTAGTTGTATCAGATGAAGTATTTTTAAATAAGTAACCATTGCTTGTACCATCATCAAATCTAATATACGCAAAATTTCCTCCACCATTTAATCTTATCCATGGATTGCTAGCTCTATATATGTGAAGTGGCGCGTCAACGGTAGATGTGCCTATGCCTAAATTACCACTGCTATTAATTAATGCATATACACTTGATCCACCTCTGTTTCTAAAAACATGATTTGTATTATCAAAATAGTTACTTGGATCGGCGGCGTTACCTAGATAGATTGCTATATTACCAGCGGGTTCAAATATTCTAAAATAATTAGTTGATTGATCTACAAATCTAAATCCACTAATGCCAATAGGACCATTTACATCCAATTTATAAGCGGGTGCTGTAGAACCTATACCCACATTACCATCACTTTTAATTGTAACATGATCTGTTGCGCTACCGCCTGCTCTAAAATTAATATTTCTTGAAGTAGCTGAACAAATATATATTCCATCTTCACCAGTGTTGTGTGCAAATATTTTATTGGCACCATTAGCTAATCCACCAAAACCAACAGCAACATATCTACCTGTTCCTGATGTGCCATACGTAGCATCATTTGATATTGATATTGGATTACCAACAGATGGAACATAAGCAATTGAACCTACAACTTCTAATTTATTAGCAGGGCTTGTTGTGCCTATACCAACATTACCATCATATCGAATACGCATTCTTTCTATTAAACTATTATTATAATTTGTAAAAACTAAATCTGTCCCTGCGCTAGCGGGGTTTGATAACACTGCGCTTATTATACCTGTAGCTGAATAATTGCCAGCTACTATAAAAGACAGGGCTGATTCATTATTGCTTGTAGCTGCTGCTGTATTCGCTAATGTTAAATTAAATACTCTTGTTCCAGCGTTAGAACCGCCAATTCTTGCAATAACACTATTATCACTTACAACTGATACTGAATTTGTGCCAATCTGTAAATTAGCCGTAGGGCTGGTTGTACCTATACCAACATTACCACCTTGTTCATTTAACCAACTATTTTTTCCTGCTACACCAAAACTATGATTTCTTGTAAAAGTTGTTCCATCCGATGTTGATATACCGCCTATGTAAATTGCTTCACTATTAAGATTAGGACAAAAAATTCTCATTCCAGCAGTTGATGCATCTAATCCAAAGCCAGTTCTGACATTTGTTGAGGTCTCTCCAATTAGAATAACTTGACCAACATTATTAGCTTTAGCTAAATCTAATAATACTCTAGGACTACTTGTACCTATACCAACATTACCATCGTTCTTTATATAAAATCTTGAAGTTCCACTCTTTTTAATGTTTACCAGATCAGCCGCACCGGTATTATCAAGATCCAACATGAAAGTGCCACCATGATCTCCCACTGCTTGAAAAGAACCATTTGTTATCAATCCATAATTACCAGCAGATGAAAAAGAACGCACACCACCAATTACATCCAATTTGACACCAGGACTACTTGTGCCTATACCCACATTACCATTAGCGTCAATAATTGCAGATTGAGTGGTTCCTCTGTAAAATGCTATTTTTCCAGCTGACCAAGTATTTACTTCCATTTGACCAGACGAAACACTCATACCACCAATAGCACCACCGCCACCATCTTCATAGACTCTCAATTTAACATTAGCTCCAGCGCTGTTGCTATAAGTTCCTCCTAAACTTAATGTTTCAGGAACAGACGTTTGTGTGCTTGATAAATTACCCAACTGAAGTCTTGAAGCAGGACTGTTTGTACCCATGCCAACATTACCATTATTCAGCACCGTCAATGCCGGTGTACTATTAACAACGTCATAAGCCGAAACTCTTAACAATGCATGTGATGCATTTATACGTTCCCATCCACCAATCACATCAAATAAAGATGCTGTAACCTGACTCTTGTTAGCTGTTACAGGATAACCACTTATACCACCAACTGGTCCTGGGCCAGTGAAATTTTCATTACCTACTACAAAGTAATTTGCATCAGGAGCACTACCATACATTTGCGTACCAACTTGCAATTTAGCTGTAGGACTTGTTGTACCTATACCAACATTACCTCCGCCAGTCGCCATGATTATAGATGCGTTGGTATTACGATTTAACCATAAAGCTTGACCATCTATGTTTAATCCAACACCCGTATTTGCATATATTCTAGGATCAGATGCTTTACTAAAATATAAATTTCCATTAATATCTAATTTATCAGATGGACTACTTGTACCTATACCAATATTACCATTGGTATCCATACGCATTTTTTCACTTGTAGTTACAGCACTTCCTATAGCAACACTTTGTGCCGCTCCTGTATACCAACGATGTGTACCACCATCTTGTACATAAGCACTTCTTGGTATTGTGATTGTAGTTGAACTTAAAAATGCTCCGGTACCTGATGTAGAAGGCGACACCGCATAACCTAATACAGGCCCACCACTACTAAATTCTGTTCCTAATGATGTTAAATAACCAGATGTATAATAACCAGCAATTATGGTTGTACCTGCTGTAGCCGAATTTGTGCCAGCTGTTATAAATCCACTTCTTACATCAAGCAGACTTAACGGCGCAGTTGTACCAATACCAACATTACCGCCAGTAGTAATACGCATCTTTTCACTACTATTATACAAAAATAGTGTATCTCCATTGATACTATTAATATTAAATGCAGCTCCATAAGCACCAATTGTTCCTAAAACACTTGTATTGGCGGTTGTTCCAAAATATAAATAAGCTCCACCATTATCACCATATATACTGGTTCTATAAGAACCTGCACCAGCCATTGCTATACCCGCAACTTCTAATCTTTGAGTTGGACTTGTTGTGCCTATACCTACATTGGATGTGGCTAATAAAATTGCAGTTTTAAATGTACCATCTGCGGCTGGTATGCCACTAGCATCATATTCACCCCAATTTAACATACCATTTGCATCCATCCAAACACTCTTAGAGGCTCTATTTGCCCAATGAAAATTGAGATTTGGAGCATACTTATCAGCCAATTGAGTATTTCCTACTTGATCTCTTTCTCGTATGCTTATTGGACTATTTGCCCAATCTTCACCATTTGTCAGATTTGTATAAGATACCAACATTCTGGTGCTTAAACCACCATTAAAAGCTAAATCACCATTTACTGTTAATTTATAACTAGTAGTTGTTGTGCCTATGCCAACATTACCACCGTCTCTTTGTATATAAAGATTTCTAACAGTTCCGCTACCAGGAACAAATGATTGTATAACAGCACCGCTACTTGTTTCTCCACCTATTCTTAATTCTCCAGCTGCACTACCAAATCTTGCGTGCCATACATCTGCATTATTATAAACATTTAAAGTAAATGTTCCTAATGTGGTACCTATACCAAGATTGCCACCACTGGTTATACGCATTCTTTCACTATTACCTGCACCAAATGCTAATCCAGCACTACCACCTGTGTTCATTAAAGTGGTTAAATTAGTAGCAGTTGTAATTTGTAAATCGCTGTCAGTACCATTCGTTTGAATATATCCAGTACCATTAGAACCATAATTTACATACATAGTTCCTCTTACATCCAATTTAGAAAGAGGAAACGATGTGCCTATACCAACACACCCTCTATCAAGTACAAGTACATCATTATAAGCAGTACTTGCATTGTTCATCGAAAAATTATAACGAACTACGTTGGAAGTTACAGTTTGTTTTAAAATTAAATCGTAAACTCCAACACTACTAATATAACTCCATTGTTGATAAACATAATCGGTACTTCCATTTGATCCTACGGTGTGTAATTTAGCAATAGGATTACTTGTACCTATACCAACATTTCCGGCGGCTGTTACTCTTAACTTTTCACTACCATTTGTTTCTAAAACCAATGGTTGATTGTCATTTGTACCAAGTAAAGCCGTAGTGCCAAAACTATTGCCACCCTGCACGAAGAGATTGGAGCCAGCAAAACTTCCACTGAAACTGCCAGTTATACCCTTTGCTCTAATACTATCACTAAATCTAACTAAACTACTACTAATCGTGATTTGAGCACTGCTTGTTATAAAGCTATTTTTGATCTGGATTTTAGCCATATTATATTAATTTATTCTAATATAAATATGACCTACATCTTACGTATCATCGCTTTTATTGTATAACTATCACCACTACCACTTTCCAATGCTTGAGCTATAACTTTACCAAAAAAGTCCTTTTTGAAGATATTACCGCGTTTTACACCCTTACCATGACCCTTTTTGTTGCTGGTAACAATATAATCACCCACTTCTACCTTGCCTGTTACCAATATAGGTTCAGCACCCAATATTAGCGGTTCATCTTTACCATTCTTTACAACGCCCATTACCAATTCATCTTCTTCTACTTTACTTGGTACACATCTATCAATTTCCCAACTTACTATAGTACCGGTTTGATATTCACCCAAGCCGTGTGTTCTTAATCCAGTTTCAAACAAACCACCGATGGTTGATTGTGCTGCAAATATATCACTAAATCTATTACTTGGATTTCCAAGTGGATGTATATTATCTCCGACAGGAGCAATAGCACCACTCACTTGTAGTTTATAAGCAGGAGTGTTAGTGCCTATGCCAACATTACCATCTGCAGCAATACGCATTCTTTCATTATTACCGTTGGTATAAAATGCCATTGGAGCATTTGAATTTTGGTAAATATTCATTGAATTTGCACCGGCATAATTTGATTGTGCAGATCCGTTTACCCAAATATCAGCTCTTACAGTGCTACCTTCGTAAAATATAACTTCTGAATATCCGGTCGTACCAGTATTCGTTAAAGCAATTGAACCAGCTCCTACACCGGCTATATCAAGTTTTTGTTTTGGACTAGTACTACCAATACCCACGTTACCATCACTCTGTATTCTGAGTTTTTCAGTCATACTAGTGCCCGTATATGTACGAAACACTAAATGATATCCAGAAATACCAGCTATTTCACAATCACCATTATTCCAAGTTATATAATTACCTTGTGGTAAGTATATATTTCCAACAACAGATAGTTTTTGTACAGGACTACTTGTGCCTATACCAACATTACCATCACTAGCAATTCTTAATCTTTCATTTGCACCACTTGTATAGAATTTAAATGCACCACCACCAACACTATTTAAAAAGAAATTAAAATCAGGTCTTGTAGTAGCGGTTGATCTATTTATATACTCCAAAATTCCACCGTTATACGTAGTATTTCCAGAAGTAAATTCCACGTTTTCACCTGAACCGTTTGACACCACTAATCTTGTATGTGGACTTGTTGTACCTATACCAACATTACCGCCGGTATTAATTACCATTGCAGTGTTAAATCCGCCACTATATGTTTTAAAAGTTAAACCACCAGCACCTTCTATACTAATTGTATCCGTTGCATTTACAGCGTTAAATATTCTAGTATTACCTGCCGCATACAATCCAATACTTCCACTTACTGAAAGTTTATCTAGTGGATTTGTTGTGCCTATACCAACATTACCATCTTGATTTATTGTTAATCTTATGTTACTAGTTGTACTATTACGTGTTCCAAATTGTATGCTACTACCAGGATCACCATAGTTTGTAATTGAAAAAATATTACTTGCGAATGATAATGTTGTACTTTGATCGTCGCCTGAAGCTACACCAAAAATCATTTGTGCTGTGCCACCACTAGTCCAGTTTCTTAGATATAAACTCGCAGCACCTGCAGTATCATATCTGAAAATTGAAGTTGCACCATAAACATCTAATATACCACTTGGACTTGCTGTACCAATACCAACATTTCCAACGCTGTTGATACGCATTCTTTCTTGATTATATGAAGCACCAGTACCCACATTGAATGCCATATAATCATTGCCATAAATTGCGGTGGTAATGCTATGTTTCATTATTCCACCATTAGCAAAACCAAGTCCCACAATATTAATACCAGCTCCACCAGAATTATTATCAATATACAACGGATAAGCAGTACCACCTATACTTCCACTAACCACATGCAATCTAGCCAATGGACTAGTAGTACCAATACCAATATTATTATTAGATTCAAATATAGGCGTAGTAGTATTACCTATAGTAGTAGAACCAGTAAACTTAACAATTGTATTTGTAGTACCACTAACAGCAACACTCGTACCACTTGTTCCACTAGATCCACTTGAAGCACTGCTACCACTTGTACCAGATGAACCACTTGAAGCGCTGCTACCACTTGTTCCACTAGATCCACTTGAAGCACTACTACCACTTGTTCCACTAGATCCACTTGAAGCACTGCTACCACTTGTACCAGATGATCCACTTGAAGCACTACTACCACTTGTTCCAGACGAACCACTTGAAGCACTGCTACCACTTGTACCAGATGATCCACTTGAAGCACTACTACCACTTGTTCCAGACGAACCACTTGAAGCACTACTACCACTTGTACCAGATGATCCACTTGAAGCACTGCTACCACTTGTACCAGATGATCCACTTGAAGCACTGCTACCACTTGTTCCAGACGAACCACTTGAAGCACTACTACCACTTGTACCAGATGATCCACTTGAAGCGCTGCTACCACTTGTTCCAGACGAACCACTTGAAGCGCTGCTACCACTTGTTCCAGACGAACCACTTGAAGCACTACTACCACTTGTACCAGATGATCCACTTGAAGCACTACTACCACTTGTACCAGCTGATCCACTTGTTCCACTTGTTCCACTAGATCCACTTGTACCAGATGAACCACTTGAAGCGCTGCTACCACTTGTTCCACTAGATCCACTTGAAGCACTGCTACCACTTGTTCCACTAGATCCACTTGAAGCACTGCTACCACTTGTTCCACTAGATCCACTTGTACCAGATGAACCACTTGAAGCGCTGCTACCACTTGTTCCACTAGATCCACTTGTACCAGATGAACCACTTGAAGCACTGCTACCACTCGATCCACTTGTGCCACTTGTTCCGCTAGATCCACTAGATCCACTAGATCCACTAGATCCACTAGATCCACTAGATCCGCTTGTTCCTGATGATCCACTTGTACCACTACTTCCATTAATACCACTTGATCCAGCTGTACCTGATGTACCACTATAACTCAATGCATAACTTGCAGTTAAAGCGGTCAATGCATAACTTGCTGTATTTGGATTTTGGCCAACGGGTACAACTACAACGTTTTGATTATTAAATTTTAATGTTGGAGTATTATCTTCAATGCCAACTGTGACTGGATATTGTTCAAAATAAAGACTACTGGTACTTAAATAGATATCTCTCCATTTTAGTGAAGGAGTACCTAGACTATAAAAGTTATTTTGGAAAGGTACCAAATTTTGTTTGACCCCAGCCAAATAACTAGCTGTAATAGCTCTACTACTGGTTATTGGATAAGTACTACCTGTAAATATACTGGTACCGCCATTTAAAGCATATATTGACCAACTGGCTGTAATTGGATAACTACTGCCTGTGATAAGATTTGCACCACTACCAGAAATTATTCTTAATCCGCTACGAGCTGCTATAGCATAACCACTTTCATTTATAGGAAATGTTAAAATAGCTGTATTATTGTTATTTAATACGATATCTTGTGGTACTATTTGATTATAATTTATATCGTATGCTTGTATTAATACAGGTCGAGTACCTAAATTATGATTGAATGTCCATGTACTACTACTTGTAAAAGTACCTACTACACTATTTGCTGGAGTACTACTACTACCACTAACAACATTTATAGCCCAACTGGCTGTAATTGGATATAAACTACCTGTATAAATATTTGCTCCACCACCTCCACTACCCGAGAATATTCTTAAACCACTACGGGTAGCAATTACAAAACCACTTTCAAGCGATGGAAAGCTGAGTGTGGATGTATTGATATTATTTAAATAAACATTTGATGGTATGATTTGATTGTAGAAATAATCAAATGCTTGTATTACTACCAAACGGGAATTTAAACCGTGGTTAAAAGTCCAAGTACTACTGCTTATAAACGTAGCAGTAACACTATTACCAACTGGAACATAACTTGCAGTAAGAGCATTTATAGCCCAGCTACTTGTTATAGGATAATAACTACCAGTTGAAAGAGAACTACCACCACCATTTAAAGCATAACTTGCGGTAACAGAATACAATGAATTTATTGACCAACTGCCAGTGATAGGATATGTACTACCAGTGATTAAGTTATTACCGTCTATACCACTAGTACCCGCGGTACCGGCAGTGCCGCTACTACCATCCAGACCACTGGTTCCACTTGAACCATTAAAACCACTAGTACCACTACTGCCATCAAAACCACTGGTTCCGCTCGATCCTGCTGTACCGCTGCTACCACTTGATCCTGCTGTACCGCTGCTACCACTTGATCCTGCTGTACCGCTGCTACCAGACGAACCGCTACCACCACCTGGAGATTTGTATACTTGTCCAGTGGTATTATCTATAGTTAAAACATAACCCGTAGCATTATTGGTCAGATTTGATATAAAAATCGAACCTGTAATGCCAGGAGTTAATATTTGCGGTGAATCAATTTTCATTCCTATATAAATAGTCTCTAATTACCAACTATTTATAGGTTATTTATTTACTTTTGACTTTAAATCATCAATTTCTAATTGTTGTTGTTTGACTATAACACTCAATTCTTGTACTGCTTTAATCAAAGGTACCATCAAATTACCCGGTGTAGCTTCTAATTTATCAGGATTTGATTCATAAACCAGATTCAAATAATCAGCATTTTCAGCTTCTTGTAATTCTTTTAGTTCTTGAGCTATAAAACCAATTTGTGTTGCATCATCTTTTTTACTACCGTCTCTGTTGCCATTAGGGTACCACTCACGTTTATCCCATTTGAATGTTACAGGACGTAGTTTTTCAACAAATGACAAACCTACTTGTACATTATTTATATCAGTTTTATCTCTAAAGTCTGATAATGCTGTTATTGTAGTTACTTGACAACGTAGTGTAGCTACGGACGAGTTACCTAGTGTTATTTCATTGGTAGCTGTGGCAGACGAAGCAGCTGCCAAATAACCTATTATAGTTAGATTTGTACCAGTTGTTACAGCTGTACCAGCACCATATCCAACTGCGGTATTATTTGTACCACTTGTAGTACCTACCAATGCTCTAGCACCTACAGCAACATTATATACACCTGTATTATTAGCATATAATGCTCTATAACCTATCGC
>Ga0315909_10006869_pt1 | contig 12784 bp, 15 predicted proteins | sample LakEriMetagenome_11_FD_203527 | JGI IMG/M metagenome (GOLD analysis project Ga0315909, IMG submission 203527) | Freshwater fungal communities from buoy surface, Lake Erie, Ohio, United States - Buoy 2 MA125 | ecosystem: Environmental > Aquatic > Freshwater > Lake | place: USA: Lake Erie, Ohio...
GCAGCGCTTCGCAGCCCGCGCGTGTTGTTTTTTTCCGTGAAGCGCCAGTGATGGCAAAGGCGTGAGAAAACAAAAAAGCATTGCTAATTGCCGTGGTTGCGCTTCATTGACGCAGCCCTTTTTTTGCTCATGTCATCATCTTCTTTGGAGTTCAGCCCGATTCAGGAAATCATCGCCGAGATAGCGGCGGGGCGTTTGGTGATTGTGGCGGATGATCCATCGCGCGAAAACGAGGCGGACCTGGTGGGTGCGGCTTCGTTATGCACGCCGGAGCACATTACCTTCATGGCGGTGCACGGACGTGGATTGATTTGCGCTCCGATTCTGCGCGAGCGTGCGGAGACTCTCGATCTGCCGCCGATGACTCGCCGCAATCGCGAGGTGCAGCGCACGGCCTTTACGGTATCGGTGGATGCGGCGGAAGGCATCACCACGGGCATCAGCTCAGCGGATCGCGCGCGCACGGTGCAGTTGCTCGCGGATGCTACCGTGGGAGCGGATGCCTTTGTGCAGCCCGGCCATGTGTTTCCTCTCAGCGCCATGCCCGGCGGCACCTTGCGCCGCGCGGGGCATACCGAAGCGGCCGTGGACCTGGCGACTCTCGCAGGCCTTGCACCGGCGGGGGTGATTTGTGAAATCATGAATGACGATGGCACCATGGCGCGCGTGGGCGAGCTGGGCGACTACCAGCGCAAGCATGGCCTGAAGGCCTGCACCATCGCGCAGTTGATCGAGCACCGCCGCCGTTCGGAGAAATTGGTGCGCATGGACCAGGTGGTGAACATGCCGACCGACTACGGGGATTTCCGTTGTCATCTCTATCAGATCGACACCGATGGCAGCCATCACCTGGCGATGGTGCGCGGTGAGATCGATCCGGAAAAACCTACGCTGGTGCGCGTGCACAGCGAGTGCCTCACGGGCGATGTGTTTCTTTCGAAGCGCTGCGACTGTGGCGAGCAACTGAATGCCGCCATGGAGCGCATTGCCGCAGAGGGCGGGGTGCTCCTGTATCTGCGTCAGGAAGGGCGGGGGATCGGGCTACCGGCGAAAATTCATGCGTATAAACTGCAGGAAGCGGGCTTGGATACGATTCAAGCGAACGAAAAACTCGGTTTCCCGGCTGACCTGCGCGACTACGGTATGGGTGCCCAGATTCTCGCGGATCTGGGATTGAAAAAAATCCGCTTGCTCACGAACAACCCGAAAAAAGTCGTCGGCCTCGAGGGCTATGGCTTGAGCATCGTCGAGCAACTGCCGATTCGCTGCGAGAGCAATCCGCATAACCAGAAATACATGGAGACCAAGCGCGACCACATGGGTCACATGATTTGAGAGTAAGGAGAAGGGGTTTGCAACCCCTTGCTTTTCCCGCGCTAGATTGAAAAAGAAACAGGAGTGGCAAACTTCTTCTCCTTACGGCGGAAGCACCGCGCGGAATTGATAGCGCTGGTTTTCCACCTGGGTATCCGCAGGGATACCGTGTGTTTCAAACAGTTGATATCCCTCCTGCAAGTTTTGCCAGAAGCCATAATTTGCCTGTTGTTTCTCCTTCTCCAACCGTTCCTGAAGCATGCGGAAGGGGAAAATGTGGATGCGGAAAAACGGCTGGCCCTGCTGCAGAGCGGCATCACACATGCTGTAAATCTCCTCGATTTTTTCGTCCGTCATCGCGAGGCAACCGATCGAGACCTGATTGCCATGGATCATGATGAACGAGCCGGTGCGTTTCAGGGCCTGATCAAACGCATTAGGATAACCGATATTGATGGCAAGGTGAAAGGTGCTGTCCGGTTTCATCCCACTGCGACCTGCCGCATAAAATCCCTCCGGCACCTGTCCATCGCCCTCGCGGAGCTTGGGCCCCAGTGTGCCCGACTGCCGTGCGATGGGGTAGCTGCGGAACAACACGAAGCGGCCGGACTTGCGATGTTTCACGAAAAGCTCCAGCACGGCTTCTTCTTTGAAGGCGCGCAGATACACCGGGTCGCCCCACTGCAGTTCTTTGGCGGTGAGTTCAGGCTCTAACAATACCTTCACACGCGCAGCTGCCGCCCGCGCACGGGCGGGGCCGGCGGGTGCATCCACAGCGAGAGAGGGAGTGAGGTCTAATGGATGGGGAACGGATGACGGAATCACGGATTCAAAAAGTTCACAGCGTTGCGCGAATAAATACGTTAAGCCCGCCATCGGCAATAACAACCATCGCAACCATTTCATGGCGTAAAGCCTACGGCAAAAAATCGCATGCGGCAAGAAGGGGAACGCAGGAATGAAAAAAATTTCAGAAATATCCTTGACCCCTGCGATGAATTTGTGCAGTCTGCGCGCCCGCGCTTAGTGCGGACGGTTTAGCACCCGTAGCTCAATTGGATAGAGCGTCTGACTACGAATCAGAAGGTTAGGGGTTCAAGTCCCTTCGGGTGTACCACTTAAAGCATGTCACAAGCCTTGATTTTCAAGTCTTTTTTTATTGCCCTAGTTGAAGAGTTCGATGCGTTTGCTGAGGAGAAACCTTCTTGTTTGCGCAACGATGGGCTCAGTGAGCCAGCAATTCGCTTTGCCGAGGAACGAAACCGCGCATGGGGGGATGGTTTTTCCCGCACGAACTTGCCGACCTGCACTGTAGTCAGGAGCGCTTCTTCCCTTCGCTTCGCTTCGGTGAAATGAGGTGCTGCGAGCATCTGTGCCAAGGATGTTTTTCTCTGCGAATACAAGCACTACTTCGCTGCCTTGATCATGACCTTGGCAAAGCCCATCTCGGGGCCGATCTTGTTGTTGCGCAATTCCTACTTCATCGCCTGAAGCTCATGCAGAGTTGTCCATTTGCCGGGGCTTCCCTGTTTGCCCCATCCGTCACTGGCATCCCACATCCGAATCTTGTCACCGACGGCACCGCCGCCAAGAGGTTTTCGCTGTTAGGGTTTGGGTTTGCCCAGGGTTTTGAGGCGTTCGATGATTTCGGTTGCGCGTTTGGCTTCCTCGGCGCGACGGTAATCAAGACGGGCCTTGCCGTCGTCGTTCCACTGCTTGGAAAATTCGCGGGTAAGGCCCTTGTCTGTGAGATCCTCGCTCTCCGGAAGGTCCCAAGTGTCGGTGCGGAATTCGGGAATCGGCATTTCCTGATGGCCGTTGACATAGAGATTGCCCATCGGGCTGTTGCCCCAGGCATAACGAACGTGAATCGGCTTGGGCACCAGCGGACTCCAGATATGGACGGTTTTGGTGGCGGTCCAGAAATCACCTACGCCCGAGTGGCGGGCATAAGCCTTGTAATATTTCCCGTCCTCACCGGCGAGGGCAAAGCCTGCGATGATGGGGGACTGGTCATACGGATGGATGCGCTTGTCGTAGGTGATGAGCATTTCATCTCCTTCGGTTTTTACGGAAAGAAGCTTCGCTTCCTCCCAAAGAGCCTTCTTGTCGTAAAATTTGTTCAATGCCCAGCGAGCTGCGCGTTGGCCGTGTTCGACTTTTCGGCTCGGGTGGAGTCCCGGCACCTGCACATCGTAGCTGGGGATGAAACCGTTGATGAGGGGATCCTTGAGGTCTTCGACACCGAGTCGCTGGGCCTCGCGGATGTAGGCAGGGCCCGGAGCTTGGAGCTCGAAGTCTTCCTCGGTTTGTGGTTTGCCACCGGCGCAGAAACCAATCACACCGTAGGCAATCGTGGGGTCTTTGAAATCCTCACGCACACCTTCGATGAGAGCCTTGGTCATCCAGCGATAGAACTTCGGACGGCAGTTGCCGGTCATCGCGTTGTTGTAGCCGTGGTGCAGCAGCACGCCCTTGATGTTGTAGCCTTTGAAAACGCCGAACATGCCGTTGTAAACGCTGGCGGGGTGGCTGGGGCTTTTGCCGGGAATGTTCCAGGAGCGGACGTTTTCGCCGTTGACCGGCTTTTGCGGCCACTTGTCTTCGGGTAGTTTTTTGTCTTTCGCTCTTTTCAGCTCGTTTTCGTACGTTTTTAACGACTCTGCTTGGAGGTCAAAGGCCGCGCGCTGGGTGTTGATGTACTCGACGAGTGCCTTTCCGGAGGGAATTTCCTGAAACTTTTGGATAGGCACTAACGATTCCATCGAAGCGCCACCACGGGAGTTTTTGATCACGCCGATGGGGATGCCCGTGGAAAGCTGAAGCTGCTTACCGAACACGAAGCCGATGGCGGAAAATTCGAGGGCTGCCTCTGGCGTGGAGGCAACCCAGCCCTTGGTATCGATGGTCTCGCGATTGATGTCCTCTGCCAGATCAGCCTGCTCGTTGGTAGCGATGGAGAACAGGCGTAGGTTCGGCAGATTCGCTTGCGCGGATTCCGTGTCCTTGTTCGTTACCTCTTTCAGAGGAAACGCCATGTTGCTTTGGCCATACATCACCCAGACATCGCCGACGACGATGTTACCCATTTCGATTTTTTCACTGCCGGAATTGACAGTCAGAGTTTGTGGCGCGGCGTTGGCTTCGCGAGCGGGGAAAGTGACTTCCCAGCGGCCTTTTTCGGCAGCGGCCTTGGCCTCGGCTTTGTCGGTGCCGAGTTGCACAGTAACGCCAGCACCGGGCGTCGCCCAGCCCCAGATGACGATGGGCTTCCCTCGTTGCAGCACCATGTCGCTATCGAAAATGGCATGGAGTTTCAACGGATCAGCCTGTGCTGGCGAGAGCACTGCGAGGAATGCCAGGGCGAGCGTGGCGGAGAGGGATCGGACGGTATGTTTCATAAAGGGAGAAAATGGTTTGGGACTAGATTACGGGCTTTAGTGAGAAATCTTTTATCGCAATACGTTTTCGCATGTCATTGGGGCGGGCGAGGGAGACAGTATTCGATCCGGCTTTGGGTAACTCGAAGGTATATCACGGACTTGCTAGCCTCCTGGGTGGCTTGCTAGGAAATGTAAGGCACGGTGAGCATCCCCGGTATGTGGTTTGCACTTGCACTTCGTATCTTGTGCTATTTAGTATGAATGCCAGATTTCTGGAAAAATTTGGATTTTTCTGGATTTTTATTGACAAAAGCGAAAAAACACAGAAATTCGGCGTGTCGATGTCCTCTTCAACCCAACCCAAGATTTCTCGAGACTTGATCGAACAACTGGTTCGCGAACAAGTGTATGCGGCGATGAAGCAGCCTGCGCCGCGCCTGGCACCGAACAAGTTGTTAGTGAACATCAGCGCGCGTCATTGCCATTTGACCCAGGAAGCGGTCGAGGCGCTGTTCGGCCCCGGCTATCAGTTGAAGCCGATGAAGGATCTCTATCAACACGGGCAGTATGCGGCGAAAGAAACGGTGACCCTCATCGGTCCGCGCAGCCGCGTGATCTCGAATTTGCGCATTCTCGGCCCTTGCCGGAATCTGAATCAGGTGGAGCTCGCTTACACGGATTCGATTGCGTTGGGCTTTGACATTCCGGTGAAGATGTCCGGCGACATCGCGGGGACTCCCGGCGGGATGCTGATGGGGCCGCATGGCTACTTCGAAATGAAAGAGGGCATCATCCGCGCCCAGCCACACGTGCATATGCATCCGGACGACGCTTCGTATTACGGCGTGAAACATCTCGACACCATGAAGCTGAAAGTGCACGGAGCACTCGGCATGACGTTCGACAACCTGGTCGTGCGCGTCGATCCCTCGTTCAAGCTGGAGGTGCACATCGATACCGATGAAGGCAATGCCTGCGGCCTCAAGCCCGATACTTTTTGTGAACTGATTCAATAATTTTTCTAACCAACTAACAACTCCCATCAACTACATACCATTATGAGTGCAGCACTCGGATTCATCGAAACCAAAGGATATGTCGGCAGCGTAGAGGCTACCGATGCCATGACGAAAGCGGCGAACGTCGAACTCGTGAAACAAATTCAAACCGGTGGTGGCTTTCTCACCGTCATCGTCAAAGGCGATGTCGGCAGCGTGAAGTCCGCCGTAGCCGCAGGTGCGGATGCCGCTGGTCGCGTAGGCGAACTGGTCGGCTCGCACGTGATCGCCCGCCCGCACAATGACCTGCTCGTGCAACTCGGCATCGCTTAATCTCCCACCATTCTAACAAACTACCATTATGGCCAAACAAGCAATCGGAATTATTGAAACCAAAGGCTTCATCGCTTTGATCGAAGGAGCAGACGCCGCCTTGAAATCCGCCGACATTCAAATGACCGGCTGGGACAAAATCGGCTCGGGTCTGGTGACCGGATTTTTCACGGGCAATGTCGCCGCGGTGAAAGCTGGTCTCGATGCCGCCGCTGCCGCCGCTGCCAATGTCGGCACAGTGACTTCGGTGCAAGTGATCGCCCGTCCACACGACGACCTCAGCAAACTCGGCACCTGGATTGGGTAATCCCGTCCCCGTGGTTACCTGCACTCATTCGTCACGCACATGCTCGTCCTCATCGCCAACCTGGGTTCCACCTCTTTCAAGTACCGTCTCTATCGCATGGAGTCCACGGGTCAGGAAGTATTGGCGAAAGGGGGCTACGAGCGTGTGACGGATTATGCGGCGGTGATCGAGGATGCTCTTGCCACCTTGACCAAGGATGGTGTCATTGCTTCGGCGGACGAGATTGATGCGGTGGGTTTCAAAACCGTTCTCGGAAAAGATCTCAGCGGCTGTGTGCTGGCGGATGATGCCTGCGTGAAAGCGCTGGAAGACTTCGCTGCCGTCGCCCCCGCGCACAATCCACCGTATGCGAATGGCATCCGCCAGTTCGCGCAATCGCTGCCGAAAGCGCGACTCGTCGCATTATTCGAGACTGCGTTTTATCAATGGGTGCCGGAAGCGCGCAGCACGTACGCCCTGCCGCAATCCTGGCGCGATGCGGGCATCAAGCGTTACGGCTTTCACGGCGCGAGTCACAAATTCGTTGCCGAGCGATCCGCGGAATTGTTAGGCCGTGACGATGTCGCTGCCGGCACGGCCGCACTCTATCAACAAGGCCCCGCCGCCATCACCGGGAAGCCGCTGCGCGTGGTGTCCTGCCACCTCGGTGGCAGCAGCTCGGTCACCGGCATTCTCAATGGCGTGGCCATCGGCACCAGCATGGGATTTTCCCCACAAAGCGGCTTGCCGCAAAACAACCGCGTCGGTGATCTCGATTCGGGCGCGATTCCCTATGCGATGAAAACGTTAGGCCTCACGCTGGAAGAAGCGGAGCGCCAGCTTACCAAAGACTCGGGCTTGCTCGGGCTATCGGGTGTCAGCAATGACATCCGCGACATCAATGAAGCCAGTCAAGCGGGCAATGCGAATGCCACTCTTGCGATCGATCACCTCATCGATTCGATCCGTCACTGGGTCGGTGCCTTTGCCTGGCAAATGGGCGGGTTGGATGCCTTGGTCTTCACCGCGGGCATCGGCGAAAACGGCAAGGAACTGCGCGCCGCCGTCTGTGCGGGGCTCGAAGAGTTCGGCCTTGTGCTCGACGAACAACTCAACGCCGCCTGTCGCGCGGTCGAAGCGGAATTGCAAGCGGATCACTCCCGCGTCAAAGTCTTCGTGATTCCCGCAAATGAAGAGCTCGTGCTCGCTCGCGAAGTCTATCGGAAAATTTCTTCTCTCTCGTAACATTCTTTTTCTCAAACAATCATCAACCACTAATCAAACACAAACATATGGCTAAACAAGCAGTAGGACTATTGGAAACACGCGGGCTCGCCTGCCTCGTCGTCGGCGTTGACGCGATGCTGAAATCCGCAAATATTGAACTCGCCGGTCCGATGAAACAAGTCGGCAGCGCTCTTTGCAACGCTGTCATCACGGGCGATGTTGCCGCTGTGAAAGCCGCGATCGACACCGGAGCCGCCGCTGCCAGCAGCTGTGGCGAAGTGGTGAGCGCTCACGTCATCGCCCGTCCCGACGACGCGATCGAAGGTGTGCTGCCCAAAGACGCCGCCGCCCGCGCACCTCGCAAGTAACCGGTGAAGCCGTGCCCGTTGCGATCGCGCAGCGGGCGCGCTTTCTCTCATCCATCATTCGTATGTTTCTTGCAGAAGTCATCGGCCAGGTCGTGGCAACGAAAAAGGACGAGCATCTCACGGGCCGCAAGCTCTTGATTCTCCGTCCCAAACTCGTTGACGAAAAGGACAACAAACAATTCAAAAACGGCCAGAATACGGTCGTCGCCATCGACACCGTAGGTGCCGGGGTAGGGGAGTTGGTGTTGTTCTGCCAAGGCAGCAGCGCCCGACAAGCCGGCGACCTCAAACCCGTCCCCGTCGATGCCGCCGTCGTAGCGATCGTTGACCGCGTGGAGGTGCTGGGAACTACAGTTTACAAAAACCAATGATCCGACTGATCAGTCAAATCTGACAGATCACCCAAAGAACAACTTCTCATGACTCTCGATCAAAAACAAATCCAGTCCGTGGTGGAAAGCGTGCTCTCGCGCCTGGCTGCGGCGAATGTGACTGCCGCCGCTCCTGCCGTGAAAAAAGATGGCTGCGGCTGTGGCTGCGCCGGTTCGGATGGCAACTACGGCGTTTTCACTTGCGTCGATAAAGCCGCGGATGCCGCTCATCACGCTCATCTCAAATTGAAAAAAGCCGGCATCGGCGCGCGGGCCAAGGTGATTGAGATTGTCAAAACCCTCGCCGTGGCGAATGCCGAGCCATGGGGGAAATTTGAGATGGAAGAGACCAAGATCGGCCGCGTCGATCACAAGATCGGCAAGTTGTTGATCACGAAAAATGTTCCAGGTGTCGAATACCTGCGCCCCGATGCGATGAGCGGCGATGGCGGCATCATGATGGAGGAATTCGCTCCCTTCGGCGTGATCGGTGCCATCCTTCCCGTCACGCACTCGGTGCCGACGCTCACGGGCAATGTCATCAGCATGGTCGCCGCAGGCAATGCGATCGTCTTCAATCCGCATCCTGGTGGTGCCCGCAGTGCCGCGATGGCGGTGCGCGAATACAACAAAGCGATCGAACGCGAACTGGGCATCTCGAATCTCATCACTTGCATCGAGCAGCCGACTCTCGAGTCCTTCAATCTCATCTGTAAAAACGAACAAATTCCCTTGCTCGCCATCACCGGTGGTCCTGCCGTCGTGAGCGCCGCGATGAAGTCCGGCAAACGCGCGATCTGCGCGGGTCCGGGCAACCCTACGGTGGTCGTCGATGACTCGGCCGACCTCGCCAAAGCCGCGCGCAGCGTGATCGAAGGCGGTGGCTTTGACAACAACCTCCTCTGCATTGGCGAGAAAGCCGTGTTTGTGGTCGGTTCGGTCTTCAATCGCTTCATGGAAGAATTGGAAAAAGCCGGTGCCGCCCGCCTCAACGCCGGACAGATTGACGCGCTGACCAAAGCCGCATTCACTTACAAAGAGACCGATGGCGGTTGCTCGCATGCCGCTGTCAATCGCGACCTCATCGGTGCCGATCCCGCCGTGCTCGCCCGCCATGCCGGTGCGAATGTCTCCAGCAGCGCGCCCATCCTTTTCGGTGAAACCAGTGCCGATCATCCTTTCGTGCAAGAAGAGCAAATGATGCCGATGATCCCCATCGTCGCTTGCCCCGATTTTGCCACGGCCGTGAAACACGCCAAACAAGCCGAGCACAACTACCGCCACTCGGCGATGATCCATACCCGCAATGTGGACAACATGACGGCGATGGCGAAGGAAATGGACACCACCATCTTCGTCAAAAACGGCCCCAGCACCGCTGGTCTTGGACTTGGCGGCGAGGGTTACCTTTCCTACTCGATCGCCACCACCACTGGGGAAGGCATCACCACTCCGAAAACCTTCACCCGCGTGCGCCGCTGCGTGCTCGTGGACAACCTTCACATCATCTAACAATCGCACCGTTCATGCTCGTTTGTCGCATCGTAGGCAATGCCGTTGCCACCCACTGCCACCGCTCACTGAGCGGGAAAAAGCTGTTGCTCTGCCAGCAGCTCGGCGATGAGGATGCGATGATCGGCGCGCCGTTTGTTGCGATTGATTTGTTCGGTGCCGGACTGCACGAGCGGGTGCTCGTGAGCACAGACGGCCTCGGTGCCCGTCACCTCGTCGATGACGATTCCTCGCCGATCCGCATGTTTGTGCAGGGGATCATTGATGAGAAACAACAAGCCGCAGTATGAGAATCGGACAAGTCATCGGAAAAACCGTCATGAGCGTGCAGGATGCCGCGCTCAAGGGCGGGCGTTGGCTGATTGTCAGCCCGCTTGATGCCTCGCAGTTTTCCGAAGCTTGTGCGAAAAAACAAAAGATCTCCGCCCAGTCCTCGCTGATCGTTTATGACAACATCGGTGCGGGCGAAGGCGATATCATCGGCTTCAGTGAAGGAGCCGAAGCCACCGCGCCTTTTCCCGAACCTATCCCCATCGATGCCCTGTGCATCGCGATTTTCGACTCTATCGACTACACACCCTATCCCGCAGTCTAATTATTTTACTCTAACAACATTTTATGAAAAAAGTCATCACCGCCGCCGACGCCGAAGCCATGATCCGCAGTGGCAACATCACCATTCCTGCCGGAGCCGTTGTCACGCCCGCCGCGAAAGATGTGTTTGGCAGCGCCAACAAATCGTATGGTGTGAGTGCCGCCGCGCCGAAAAAAGTGGAGCCGATTCTGCCCGACTACGAATACCACTGGACACCGGGCAAGGACCCGAAAACACCCGCCGAGATCGATGCCTTTTTCCATTCTCCCGCTATCACCAAACTCAAAGAGCGCATGGTCGAGATCGGCCAACGCATGTGGGCGCGCGAATACACCGATGGCAACGGCGGCAACCTGACGATCCGCGTAGGTGATAATCTCGTGCTCTGCACCCCGACTCTCGTCTCGAAAGGTTTCATGACCGTCGAGCAAATGGGCCTTGTCGATCTGGAAGGCAATCAGCTCGCCGGAACATTCAAGCGCACCTCCGAGTGCATGACGCACCTCGCGATCATGAAGCGCCAGCCCAAAGCGAAAGCCTGCTGCCACGCCCACCCACCACACGGGACTGCCTTCGCCGTCGCAGGTGTGCAGCCACCGACCTGCATGATTCCTGAGGCCGAAGTGTTCCTTGGTCAAATCGGCATGGCGGAATACCGCACGCCCGGCACTCCTGCGAATGCGGAAGTCGTGGGCAATGCCGCCGTCGATCACATGGCCGTGCTGATGGTCAATCACGGCGTCATCACCTGGGGCAAAGACATTGAGGATGCTTATTGGAAAATGGAGAACGTCGAGTCGTATTGCAAAACCGTATGGGTGGCATCGCAACTCAACGGCGGCAATCTGCTCACCATCACCGGTGGCCAGGCGAAAGAACTCATCGCCCTGCGCAAGATGCTCGGCATGGACGACAAGCGCGCCAACTGGAAAGAGTGCGAACTCTGCGACAACGCCGAATTCCGCCCCGGCACCGTCTGCAACATCGGCGGCCCGGCAGCATCGTCAGGCACCGCCAGCAATGCCGACGCCGAAGCCCTGGTCAAAGCGATCACCGATCAAATCATGGCGGGCTTGAAGTAACCGTGGCGGCGGATTCCATCCGCCAAGCCATAATCACCCATCCCTTCCAAAGCCTGCGTTCACCACGCAGGCTTTTTTCACTCTTGTTTTGCCGTTACGATCTTCATCACTTAGACTGCACTTCTGAATGAATGAGTCCTTTCGTCGCTGGTGCCTGTTGCTCTGTGCAAACCTCGTGACCAGTGTCGCCACATATTTGCTGGCATACGCAGCGATGGTTGTCATGGGCATGAAGGGATCACCGGTCATTCACATTCAATGGCTTTTTTTTGGTTCGATGATTTTTTTCAGTGCATTACAGATCTGGCTTTCCAAGAAAGTGGAGTTGTATGTTGAAGATGCAGGTGTTAGGCATTTTGCACTAGCGGGATTTATTGTTGCGATTCCGGCGCTGTTTCTGGCTCTGTTGCTAGCTCCCGTTTTATGGATGTTCGTATCGGTGTTGTTTTATGCAGTATTGTGCAATGCGACGTTTGGTTATTTTCTGAAACGGTTCAGTCGTCATTGCTAAGAAGGCGACTCTAGCACAATCACGTTCCAAACAGTCGATCACCCGCATCACCCAAGCCCGGGAGGATGTAGCCGTGTTCATTCAGGCAGCGATCGAGCGCTGCGGTGTAAATCGGGACATCGGGGCAGGCGCGGGAAAAAACGGCGACTCCTTCCGGTGCGGCGACGAGACAGGCAAAGCGTATGCTGTGCACTCCGGCGGCGCGCAATTGACGCACGGCTTCCACGGCGGAGCCTCCGGTGGCTAGCATCGGATCTAACAAAATCACATCGCTATCGACGATGACGGGCGGGAGGTTGGAGTAGTAGGTTTTCGGCAGTAGCGTGGTTTCATCGCGCTTCAGGCCGATGTGTGCCACGCTGGCCTGCGGGATCATGTCGAGGAAGCCATCGAGAAATCCGAGCCCCGCGCGCAGGATGGGCACCAGTACGATGGGACGCGCCAGGCATTGACCCTCGATCGTTTCCAAGGGAGTGGTCACGTCCACCGCGGTGGTGGCCAGATCCGCGCAAAGATAGGGAGTCATCAATGCCGCGATGCGTCGCACACAGGCGCGGAAGACATGGGGTGGGCAATCCTTTTGCCGCAGCTGTGAGAGCTCGTGCTGAATCAGCGGATGCGTGAGTTCGTGAAACATCGGGTCAAGGGGCCATGCGTTTTTTCAACTCTTCCTGGGTTATGCCCAGATTGATGGCGGCTTGTTTGAGGTTGTTGTCCGCGAGTTCGATCGAGCGCTGCGCCAGTTGGGAAACGACCCAATTGATGATGTTGCCGGAGGGCGCGGAGTTGATGATGCGGTCGATG
>Ga0315909_10006872_pt1 | contig 12780 bp, 10 predicted proteins | sample LakEriMetagenome_11_FD_203527 | JGI IMG/M metagenome (GOLD analysis project Ga0315909, IMG submission 203527) | Freshwater fungal communities from buoy surface, Lake Erie, Ohio, United States - Buoy 2 MA125 | ecosystem: Environmental > Aquatic > Freshwater > Lake | place: USA: Lake Erie, Ohio...
TTATTTATCTATATTAACTAATATCGTTGTATCAGTTGTTCGACTTGTTGGAAGTGGTTGTCCTAATTTAGCTACCATCAATAACTCTTGATTTTCATTATAAAATCCTACTGTGGAAACATAAGGTGAAAAATATGATCCTGTCACAAAATCATACATTGTGCCATCTGTAGAACCTGATATTAATGATGGGTTTAATGAGTAATTAAACTCTTCAGGTCTAATAGTACATTTATATTGAGTTTCATATATTGTTCTTGAGCTTTGAAAACTACAAGTAGGAGATGATAATGATGAAGTAAAATAATCAGAATATATAGTATAAGTATCTGTTATCACAATTATACCATGTTGATAGTTAATAATACCAAACACTGATTTAGGTGAGCCATTTTCTATTAATATTCCTTCCCCATTATCTACTAAATCAATTTCATTAGAACCATCATATTTAAATTTATAACTAAAAGTATTTGGGTTTATATAATCACCAAATAAGTTTTTAGGTATAGATATTATACCAATTCCACCCCAAAGTAATCCCCCAGCTATATAAGCTGATTGGGTTGGGAAGAATCTTTCATATCCATAATTAGAAGTATAAAGATAAGAATTTGTTTGAAATAAACTGGTTTGTTCATAATTATAAAATCTACTATAAACATCAGTTTGAGTAGTATTTTCAACTAATTGACCTAAATAATTAGTGACATTAGGTGAACCACTTATTGGATTAGGAATATAATTAGTGTAATATAACTGTTTTATAGAGTTATATTTTAACTTTTGATCATATTCTAATGATGAAGTAGAAAGATTTGAGGACGTATAATTCGCCCCCAAATATATTCCTATCCCATTAGTAGTAAAAGATGCACTTCCTTCAAAAGAAAAACTTTTGTTAACAACTAACGGAGATACAATGACATCCGTGCTTAGAAATTGTTTGAAAGCACTCATTCATTAAAAATCTAATTTAACACGTATTAATGCCTCTTTTGTAAAATCTTTCTTAAGTGGTTTAGATAATTTAGCTACTGCTAATAATTCATTTGAATCATTATATAAACCTACTGTTGTAATGTAAGTAGTTGGGCTATTAATGAATAAATCATATAATACTGCTCCTGTACTACCTGAAATGAAACTTGGATTCTCAGTATAATTAAACTCTCCATTTCTTGCTCTACAGAATACAAAATCAGAAGTAATTGTTTCTTGACTATTTAATGAGAAACTACTTGTATATGAACCAGTAGACATACCTATTTGACCAGATGATGTATTATATAAACGAATAGGATTAGAAGCATTTGTATTGGATGTTCTAACTGTGCCTAATGAAATACCTCCACTCGCATGTGGTAAATCTAATGCAGCTGCGTTTAATATGATAGTTCCAATGTCTGGTAAGAATAAACCATAGGATCCTGATATGGTCATACCATTACTTACTGCTCCTAAAGCACTGTTAGCTGTAGAGACAGCTGATCCATTACTTCCAGATACAATTTGGAATATTCTACCAGCGTCACAATATGTAATAGTTGTTGTATCTAAACTATTATCAGTTAATGTAATTGATTTAGAAGCAGAGTATAATGTTAAATTTAATGATCCTGGGAATAGTGATTCTTTAAATCTTGCTCTATCAATAGTTATAGAATAAAAATCTTGTTGTGATGGAGTGACTGATGAGAATGAGAATTGGGTATTTTCATCTCCATAAATTAAATTACGGAATTGACCATAAATAGTTCTTGAAGGAGACAACCCACTTATACCAGCATTATATAATAATGAACCAGATCCATTTATATTACCATAAGCAATATTAAATTGTATTTCAGCAGATGTATTAGTTGATGGGTCAGCATTATATACATTCAAATAATAATTACCTGAGGTTCCAGCTACTTGAACAGAGGATGTATACATAGCTGTTAAAGGTGAGGAGTAATTAGTCCAACATGGTGCTGTTATAGTATCAGCACTAACTAAAAAATCTTGAGGGTCTAATGATTTATATGACATTTTTTATAATATTTTATTAGCTAACTTTTGTTACAGTAATTGGAATAGTTACTCTAGCTCCACTGTCTCTACCTACTACAGTTAATATTGTTTGTAATTGAGTTTGGTTACCAAATAATGTATTGATAGTAGTACCAGTCATGTTTAATGTAGTACCAATCACTGTTTTAGACACATTAGTTCCAAGGGTAGTTGTTGAGTTTAATGAAGTTGCTTGTGTTGTATTAATACCTACACCATTAAATACACTCATTGTTCTTACATCACCTATAGTAAAATTATATCCAGACGCTTCATAGGTTTGAGACCCACCTAAGTAATTTAATGTTTGTGGAGTAATAGCTAGTGAAGCTCCTTGATTAATAATTATATTAGTATAACCAATATTAAGAATAGGCATTTTAGCTGTCCCACGTGGTAATGTAGTAAGTAAATATTTCATTATTTGTGTCTCATCAGAAAATGCTTCTAATAAAGGCATACCTTCAATTGCTTGACCATAATATGCTGACCCTGAAGGATTGTTTGGGTTGAATAAGGTATAATCAATTTCATCATCTGATAATGAGAATTGAGTAATACGGAATGAGCCGTCATTTTTGGCTAATAATTCTCTACCTTTTTTAGTTAAAATAGCGTCAACTGTTACTATTTGGTTATTTAAATATCCCATTTTTTATATATAATTTATTATAAATATTATGTTAATAAGCCTTCTGCGGCAAGTTTTTGAACTATAGTTGTAAAATTATCTTCTAATTCTTTAGACATATGTTGTGGTTTAATAAAACCTGTTAATGGTTGTCCAGTTGTACCTGTAGGTTTAGGCACATTTAATATTATTTGATTACCAGCATTTGGGTTTATTCTAAACACAGTAAAATGATCTAAAATAGAACCTGATGGTACTGGGGGACTAATTTCTAAATACACATATCCTCCTGGGATAGATGAAACATTATATACTTTGGATTGTTTTGTTTTGTCATATTCAAATCTAATATAATCACCTGGTTGGATATGAGATAAAGAAATAATATTGTTAAATCCTACTGATGCTGTTGATAAGGCTTGAAGGTAATTATTTTGAGAATTTAACACACTTGAAAATGGTAGGGTAGCTATTAATCCTTGAATAACATTAGATGATGTTGGAAAATTTAAAGCTCCTAACCAATATGAAGATGTTATTTCTAAATTATTAGTATAATTAGTTGTAGTTAAAAATGATGTGTCTATATTATTATCAGTAGATGATCCTAATATGTTTACACTAGGAGAAGATGTAATAGGGCCTAATTTATATCTTACTTTTACTTTAGTCCCATTTGAAAATACTTGAGGGACTGAAGCTATGGAGTTTACATATGTAGAAGAAGCTGCTCCTCCAGCCGCTACATAAAATGCTCCTTCAGAATCAGACCATATACTTTGAGGATTAGGTGGAGTTATTGTTGGAGGTGATGGTATTATATTTAAATCTAAAGATTGCGATGTTATAAAATTATCTGTGGATTTTATTATTTGTAAATAAAATTCTTCACCAGTATTAAAACCATTTAATGACACATTTACTTTAAAGACAACATTAGTACTATAATCATAAGTATTAGAATTAAAGGTATATGTGTAAGTAGTAGGATCATAATTACCTAATGGATCTGATAATTCAGTAGCAAATGGGAGATCAGTCCATGTTGTATTAGTAACAGTTGATGTTGTTGTTTTTTTAGCTGTAAATGAATAGTTAGGTACATTAGAAAATGAGATATCACCTTGATAAAAACTCATTGTTCTAAGGTAATCCATTTTTCCAGATCCTGTTTCTGTGGTTAGAATAGTTTCTATTCTCCCTATATCAGTAACAGTTTTAGAACCTAATAATGAGTTAAACAATGTTGTTCCTTCTAAACTTGTAACATTTACTGTTTTTCCAGCTTCAAAATTTTGTACTAAATTTAACACATCAATTGAATTAGGTTGAGGTGTCACTACATTACCTTGAGCATCAATTAAGTATTTTACAAAGTAAGCAGTTTGGTCTATAAGTTCAGGAGTTGTACTTCCTACACTACTAAAATAAGCAAAATATGTTTGATTTTTTTCAGCAGCGGACAATGATCCATAACCACTATTATCTATAGTAGAGTCATTAAAATCTCCTTGTATATTCGCACTATATAAATTTTCTGGCATATTATGTTGTTCTATATGAGTTTGTTCTACTACCGTTATATCTTAAATTAGACCATGCTTTTGAACTATAATTTGAGTCTTGAACAAATGCTCTATCAGCAGTTCCTGATATGATAAGGCCAAAATTAACTGGAGTCAAGGGATTTTGAGAATAATCTATATCCATCCAAACACTTGAATATTGGGGTATTTCAGCATTACCTAATAATGGGTTATAATCATTATAATCAAAATTAATAGCATCAGGATTAAAAACTACTAATGATGATGAACCATTAAATGATGCTGATGAAGTTATAAATTGTAGGTTAAAGTTTCTTAATGTTACATCTCCTCCTGAAACAGTTATATCACTATTAAATATAGATACTATATAATAACTATTTTCTATAGGGCCATAACTATCACCAAATATTATATTCGGGGTTAATGTTCCTGACCCAGATATAGGAATATATGTTGTTGATGTTAATCCAGTAAAATCATATAAAGTTTTACCACCTCCCGATTTTGATCCTGATTGTCCTATTACTATAGCACTATCCTCTCCAGCTGTACCTGATGCTATTTTAATCTCAGCTGACCAAGAGTAGTTTATTCCTACATTTGGTGTTTTATGAAAATAATAAACTCCTGAGGAAGCAGTAAAATAACTTAATGGGTTTGAAGTTATTGTGCCGTAATTAGTAATATATGTAGTTACTCCAGATGCTGCTACTGTGCTATTCTTTTGAACATTTAATGAATAATCTAAAATTTCTCCTTTAGAAGAAGTATTATACCCAGGTACTATACCATATAAGTAAAAATCAGCTTGTTCTTGGATAGTAGTGATAGGATATTCAATAGCACTACGATCTGGGTATGTGAGTGTTATTGATTCCAGTTGACTTAAATAATCTGATCTGTCAGATCCATTAGAGTCATATCTGTTAACTTTAATATATTTTACTCCGTCATTATATACTTGTCCGAATCCTGTTGGCATATCTTTTATTTATTATCTTTGTGGAGTACCAGGTTGAGATGGTTGTAATATACTACCTGTATCAAACCATAAATATATTTCACCTTGGTTTGGTGAAGTATTATTATTTAAAAAATCAGATAGTGGAGTTATATTACTCACATATAATGTTGGAGTGTAGTATACTTCTAAAGTAGTAGGATATTTAAACTCATTATCTGGGTTTAGTTCTCCATCTGTTACTGTAAATTCAGTTCCTGGTAGTTCACCATTATAGAATTCATATTGTGATGATTGGGAAATATATGATGTACCTGTTGGGCCTTCATATGTTTGTATCCAATCTTGAGCAAATGTTGTTGTATTATATTGATTAAATGTCCCTCCAGTACTACCACTTATAAAAGCAGTTTGTATAGATCCACTATAGTCTAATTCTTCCCACTCAACTTGTGGTTGAGGATATTTATTTCTTTCTAAAATATGCTGTTTAATAACAACACCTGATGTCAGACTTGTTCTTGCAGGAACAAAATCTTTAATCATCTTAAATAATGAATTATCAAAATATTTGATTAATCTTATATAGTCTGTTAAATCATAGGTGTCAAAATATTTTTGAAAGAAATCACTACTTAAAGTATTTAAATCTGGGTATGATGTAGCAGATGAAGATACTTGTCTTGGGTCTCCAATGTATTCTCCTATATTAAAATATCCTAATGAATCTATAATATCATCATTAATTTCATTTTGAGGTGAAAATGCTACTTCTAATAGATTAACATCAGGTGATTCACTACCTAATGATGGGTATGATTGTTCTATAGAAATATATTGTGATATAACACTTCCTGTAGGTAAACTAGAAGATACAATTTGTATTTTATCTGTTACTCTTCCTTTTAAACCTATAATAGGTGAGTTTAAGAATCTTGTTTCTACATTTGTAATAAATGCAGATGGATTAGATATATAAAAATTACTATCACTATTGAATGAAGAAGTTACAACCCATGAGCCTGATATTTTAGGATGGACTGAAGTAGATTCAGTATATAAGTCTCCTCCTAGTGGTAATCGAGCAGCTAATTTATTAGAGTAAGAAGTTTCTCCAATATAATCTATAGATTGAGGATTCATTATATAATCCTTAAATGAATCTATACTTTGAGTAGCAGCCCAATATCTAATTTCATGAGCATATCCTGAAAATGCTAAAGCATCTGGATAGTAAAGGCTTGTAGGAAGGTCAAAAAATGTAATGGCGCTACCACTATATCCCCATGTTGGGGTATTAGTTATTGATGATGAATATAAATTCATTATTTGATTACCATCATACCCATCATAATATCCAGTACTACCAGCAAATAATGTAAAAGTATGAGTACCAAAACTTGGATCACTACCAAATGAACCAGATCTATTAACCATTACAGACCACCATTCACCATTAAAGAATGGAGCGTTAATACTACATGTGTAATTTGAGTCTAAATTACCTTTAATATCTAAATATAAAGTACCATATTGATAATAAGGATCTACAACTGAACCACTATATGAGCCTGTTAAAAGTCCTGAGCCAGTGTACCGTAATGTTAAATTAGTAGTATAATTACTTGTACTACCAGATATCTCAAATATACTTTGTGTTAGAGCAACTGAGAAGTCTGTTGGTATATTAGGTTTAATTCTAAATTGAATAGACTCAGGTCTATTACCTCCTGCTCCCCAATTTGAGTTAAGAATAAATGGACTATTTATAAAATTTCCTTCAGTAGTGTCTAAAGTATAATTAAATTGTTGATCAAAATAATCATAAGTAGAAGTGTCTTTATCTCTACCTCCAAATTCACTAATTCTTAAGATAGTGTCAGGTACACCAAAACAATTTATTAATGCTCGTAAACCAGGTATAGTACCTTTAGTTTTAAGCAAATATGGTAAATTATGATATAAACGTTTATATACTTCTTTATTTACATCATCTAAAGGTGTAATTGAGGCTTCATATGAGGCTGTAATGTAATTAGTTATTATTTCATTATAATAATTAACCATTACTAATGGATTTTCATCTTCAAAGTATCCTGTTTCACCTTCAATTATATATGGGCTAACTACATATGTGTTACCTGAACCTGAAGTAGTATAGCTATATCCTATAAAAGAGTTATATAAATCTTGAGTAGAAAAATTATTCTGGTATATTTTTATTCCAAATGATTTTAGAGCATCTGCTACTAAATCTTTAGATATACCATAATCTAATCTATTATCACCATTATATCTATTAGTTACATCTTTATAGTAAACCCAAATATTATCATAATGTTGACCAACCATATCAACAAATAATTTATATGGTTCATTTTGAGAATCATCTCTTAAATATTCAGGAATAGTATTAATTAGATAATCTTGATTATTTTGATCATATATTGAAGCACTAAGAATTTGACCACCATAATAAGATGATTGTGGATCATCATCACCAAACCAGGTTAATACTTCTGTGCTTGTAGAAGAATATAAAGCATATGGAACTGTACTTGTAGATTTAGGCCAAGCATATGAACTAGAGTTATAATATAAATAGTATTCATAGCTATCAAAATTTTCAATAATATTATCTACTTTATATTGTAATATAGATACACTTTCTGATATTGAAGAAGATAATGTAGTTGAAAGAATATCTATATTTGTATTGTATCCTTCTATTAGTTGAATTTTATAATAAAAATTTTCTAATCTGGTTTTAGCAGATGAGAAATGTACAAAATTTGAAAAGTCAGTATAATCAACTCCAATATTTATACTTTTATCATTTAAGTAAGATAATATTTGTTGGTAGGAAGATAATAATCCTGTGTTTAGTAATTCATCATAATTAATATAATTTGAAGAATTATTAACTCTATCTTTTATAGGTAGATTAAAATTAGGACCCTTAATAGTAGGATTTAATATTTGTGGTATTATAACCTCAGGTTGAAATAACACATTAAAAGCTAAAGGATCAGCTACTTGGGTTACTATCCATAATGTATCTTTTAATAGATATTGAGATGGTAGCGGTTCATATAAATTAATTAAAATCTCATATTGAGATTGAGTAGTGTCTAATAATATATTATTCGCTATAATTAAATTATTACTACCAAAATTTAAATAAAAATCTTGAAAATATAATGGATTTGAATTTAATTTAGCTCTAAAATCATTAATTAATACTACTAATTCTGAGTTGGATATGGTGTTAGATGCTATTTTTATCTCAGTTCTATCTGATGATATATCTTTAATATAATATGGTCTTGAATTAGATGTTGAGTTTAATTCGTTATTTAAAAAATTATAAATAACATTATACTCACCATTTGTGAATCCTCTAGATTTTAAATTTTCTTCAGGATTAATATCAATATTATATATTACTTGTGAACCCTGGGGAGATGTGTCATTAGTTATACTAAACTCTGTAAAATTTTGATCAGTTATTTGAAAGGACTGATTAGGAAAAGCTATAGTATACTCAATATAGTTTAATGAAGGATCAAACTGGGATGCTAAGATGTCTAACGGAATTAGATTAGTATCTTGGGATGAGTAATTTTGAATCTCTAGGGTTGTTGGGTCAATATTGTTTATTATAGCTGCCATATTATATCATTGATGATGAGATTTGTAACGCTAATACTTGTTGGTTAGCTAATAATAATTCTTGTCTTAGTAAAGTTATTTCATCTAATAATAGTTGAACATCTTCATTTATAGTTGATGTTCCTATATAATCCCCACTAGTTTTTACTAAATATGTATGTGAGTTTGTATTTCCTTCTACAGGTATATCATAGAATATAGTAGTGTAATAATTAAAAAATTCCTCAACACTAATTGTATTTTGAGGTGATGGTGGTGGGGATATTTGTGAAAAAGACGTATCAATTGTCTTTTCATAAGCTTCCTTACTATAAACACTTCTATTTAAACTATAATTAGCCATTTATTACTTTAAAATAGTAGTTATCATCAAATACTAAAGTATTACCATCAATAACAGTTTTAATTAATACACTATAATATCTTTCAGGTTCTAATCCATTCATATATAATGTAAAATAACTTCCATTAGTATCCACACTTAATTGAGTAAATTGTTCATCAAAATCAACCACATACTCATTAGTATCTAAATCTTTAATAGCATAATATGATGAGGTTGGTAAATAATAGTTTTGAGTAAAATAAGAGGCAGTAGCAAATACTCTGAATGGATATTCCGGTCTACTATTTACTCTAAATTCATTAATACTATTAGGATAAAAAGTTCCAGGATTGTTATCTACAGATACTGTAGCTGGGAGTGTACTTAATTCGTTTAATGATCCAGTAGTAAATGAATAATCTCTCCATTTTATTTCTAATTGTGGAGGGTAAATAGTATGAGTATCTCTTGAAAAATAATCTAAATTAATATTATATAAAAGACTATTTACAAATTCAACAGCTTGCTTAATAATAAACCCATTATTAGCTATAGATCCTGAGTACCAACTTGCAACAACTGGTGTTACATCTATGTTAATGTCTTTATCATCATAGTATGAAAATGACTGCGTATAAGAGGCAGTATACCAATTACCTCCACCACTCACGGAACCATATGATCCTGTTATTCCTGTTGGAAAGCCTGATGTTCTCCATAGCCCACTACCTGAGGATAATCTACTATACCAACTTACTCCATTAGTGTATTCTGGGGAGTAAGGATATTTGCCTGTACCCATATTCCATGAGCCTGTCACAGCATACACTTCTAAAGTAGTATCAAAATTTAATCCATTAACTTCAGCTATAAATCCTTTTAAAGAAGCACTCCAAATTGAACCATTTATTCTATTATCAATGACATCAGCTATTTCAGTAGATGAAAATTGTATTAAGGTTCTAGAAGCTTGTGTATTACCACTATCTTGAGCGTCTTCAATACTTACAGATAATATCTCATTCAACCCTGTATTTTTATTAGGGTATCTAGAATATATTGTAGCGTCTTGTGAAGGGAATAATTTATATACTGCCATTTGTTATAAATATAAAATATTAAAAAGATACAACACGACCTTTAATATCCGTATCAGGGTATTTAACTTCAAATATCATTGGGTCTAATGATGGATATACTGTATTGTTTTGGGTAGCTCCATGTATATCATAAGCATATTGTGAGTAACCTAAATTTGTTCCAACTTTATTAACAATATTTACATTTTTAACAGTTTGAACTCCTATTATCTTATCTAACAAAATATATAAATCTTTTAATATAATAGGCTCATTTATTTGCCATTTGTTAATATCAAAATAATCTTTTAATGCTTGTATACAATTAAATATAACTTCATTATTATTATACTCAGGTAAAATTATTATATCAAATTCTACACCTATATTAATAATAAAAGCATCTTTAATTTTAATAGAGTCATTTATTACTCTATATTGTGACAAATATGTAGATAAATTTTGTTTTAAAGCAGGTGAAGCAGTTTTTAATTTTTTACTATTATTAAATGCTAAAACATATAAATTTAAAATTGATGGTGTCTCTCCAAATAGTAAATTTTGAATTTTTTCTGGTTCAATATATGCTTTAGCTATAGTACCATATTCTGATGGTAAACTTAAAGTTCTAACTAAATAATCATCTTGAGTAACACTTCTTAATTGTGTTGCAAAAGTTGATAATGAATTTAATCTAATTTCCTCTGATGTATCTCCATCTTGCCCGCCAGAAGCTCCAACTGGGTTGTTGACAGCTACAGAATTAAATATAGTTTGAGATAATATACTATCTAAATTACTTGTTTGGAATTTAATATTTCCTTTATTAGATATACTACTTAAAGTATTAGCAGGAATGTTAGATGTTACTCCTCCTCCTGTTAAATATCTTACTGTTAAAGTAGTATTACTAGGAGATATACCATAAGTATCAGTATATAAGAAATTGGAAGGTGAGAATGCTGTTGTTAATAGTGATCTTTTGTAAGGTAAACCTAAACCGATATTATCTGTATTAGGTATAATTTCTTCTTCGTTATTTGAAGTATTAGTACCAGCGCCAAATTGAATTTGAAGTGTTGTTGGGTCAGTAAATCGAGATACAAACCTTCTAGGTTCTTTTTTTAATTGTAATAAATATGGTGTATCACTAGCGTCTTCTGATAGATTTGGATTATTTGGATTACTATTCTTAATAGTGTCGAATATCATTTCTTGTGCTAAGTATGGTACTTCATACCAAGTATTCCCATCACTATCAGTTATATCTAAAATTTGTATTATACTTGAATCTTGAATTTCAACTGTTGGGAATTGTGAAGGAGCACCAAATGAAAATGTTTTAGTTTTTATATTAGCTGAGATAGCTTGGCGTGATTTTTTAAGTAGATAAAATGTAGGTGTATTACTTGTATTATCAAGGCTATATATAGTTACAGTTGTAGGGTCTGATGAACTTGAAAAACTAAAATCAATAGCATCTTGTACTAAAAAATTAGAAGTTCCTATTAAATTAGACTGTACTGTGGTGTTTTCAGCTATATATAAAGCATAGTTGTAATCTGGTATGTATGTACTTCCAGATAATAATGATGGTACTTGTTGATAAAAATCTACAGTAGTTGTAGCTGCTCCTGTTACTTTAGGTCTATAACCAAGCATATACGCTAAAGTATATAGATTATCTTGCTGGCGAGCATATTGAATAAAATTTTCTTGAATTTGATTATCAAGATAAAAAGACATTACATCACCAACATAAGCTGACATTTCCATGAATAACATTCCTGGAGAGGTAGAAGTAAAATCATTGTATGTTGTAGGAAAATATGTTTTTGAATATTCAATGAGGGCTGTTCTTAACTCATTAAATTCTTTATTTACATATTTTATATCTCTATTTTCAGCAGCCATTATAATTGTATTTGGATAGTTTCCGTAGCGTTATTTAAAATTGAATATACTATAACTAAATTTATAGAATTTTCTTCATATTCAGGTGAAAGAGTTAAACTATTAATTCTAACTGATGGGAAATATTTTTTAATATCATTAGTTAATTTTATCTCTAAAGCACTTAAATTATCTGATGTGATTTGGCCAAATAATTGAGCTCTTATATTAGCCCCAAATGTTGGATTTAATACTCTTTCACCAGTATTAGTTAAAATATAATTGATTATATTTGATTTAATTTGGTCAACAGTAGTGTATGTTGAAGTAAATACAGAAGGACTATTAAAAGGAATAGATACCCCAACCGCAACTCGCTGGTTTATATCTAGAGGATGTTGGTTTGGTATTCTTATAGCCATTATTTAGTACTCATTATTCCCATTATTTGATCTAAACTTACTTCACCACCAGGTAAACTTGATCCCTCACCAGCTGTGTTTACTGGAGGGGGAGTATATACAGGTTGAGCATGTGATGAGTTAGCTGATATTACTGTGTCAAATTCACCTCCAATCATGCTTCTTAGATTACGTCTAAGATCATGGTTAACA
>Ga0315909_10006875_pt1 | contig 12772 bp, 9 predicted proteins | sample LakEriMetagenome_11_FD_203527 | JGI IMG/M metagenome (GOLD analysis project Ga0315909, IMG submission 203527) | Freshwater fungal communities from buoy surface, Lake Erie, Ohio, United States - Buoy 2 MA125 | ecosystem: Environmental > Aquatic > Freshwater > Lake | place: USA: Lake Erie, Ohio...
AATGAAAAATCTGTTCCAAAATAAAAGCCTTGTACATCTGGCAGAGAAGCATAATCTCCTATCCAGTTCCCAGTAAAACTCACTCCAAAAGTTCTGGAAAGAACAACATAAAGCGTTCCAGAACCAGATGATTTTATATCTATATCAGAATAATCAGTTCCTTTAACTGTAAATGTATTAGAAGCTGGATTCTCTGCTCTATATGCGGTTCCTGCAATTAAAGGTTGTGGCAATGTGCCTGTAGATTGAAACTCAATAAACACACCAGTAGATGGAGTAATAGTAACATTAGGAGCAGAAGTATATCCGCTGCCTTGAGTGATAATATCAATTGATGTTACTTGACCTCCTGCAATATTTGCTTTTGCCGTTGCTCCGGTTCCGCCTCCACCTTCAATTTTAACTTGTGGAGCTATTGTGTATCCAGAACCTCCAGAGTTTTTAGTAAATCGAGAAATAAATGATGTTGTAATTGATGCAGTTGCTGACGCTTGATTGCCAGCAGCAACTGCTGACGCAGTAATATTCCCAGTTGCATTAGGCAAATCAGAAGAAACAGAATAACGAAAATTTGTGCTATCTATCAGAGTTATTGTTTTTACACCATTGTAATCATTAGGAAATGCCCCGCTTATCAATACTTGCGAATTATTTGCAAACCCATGCGGAACAGCAGTAGTTACTGTTGCTTGAAGTGATCCAGATGGTGCGGTTGTAATATTTGTCACAGCATATCCAGCAGTTGTTGGAGGATCAATTATTACAGTTGGTGGAGATGAATATCCTGCTCCGGGGTCTGTAATAATTACTTCAGATATAGTATTAGTTATTGTATTTCTAATAGCATATCCTTTTGCTGTTTCATATTGTTGTCCACTTGGAGCAACGGGAGGATCACTAAAAGTAACTTTTGGTTCTGTTGTATATCCAGAGCCAGATGCTGAAACGCGAACACCAGTAACGCTTCCAACTGGAACAGCAGTAAATTGCGCTCCTAAACCAGATGGGGTTGGGATAGAAAGACCGGGCGCAGTAATTTGATTTGAAGTGCCAACAACCGAAGTAGCTGGAATAAGTTTTACTAAAGAAACTAATCCTGTTGGTGGTGTCGTGCATACAATCGGATTTACAAATGATGTTGTATTAGAATTTTCTGCATCATATTTATTTTCATGTAATGTTATTGTTTTGGAATCAATAACATTAACATAATAATTTTTATTCAAAATTAATGGTTTCGGGAGGACTCCTCCTGAAGTAAATGCAACAACTTGATCTCCATCTAAAAATAAATGAGGAACTTCAAAGGTTAATTTTGTTTCAGGAGCAATTTCTTTTCTTACATCTACATTAATAGGGGATAATATTCCTGTAATGTAGATTTCATCATAATTATTTTTTGCATTATCTTCTGTTTTGAAAATTTGCAGATTTGTAGAATCTAAAAGATTTCCAAAATAAGTTGTTTTAGACTTTAAAGGAACAGGCAATGTTTGATTTTCGGGAAATACAATTGGATTTGCATTTGAAATGCCAATCGTAGGAGCTTCAGAAAAACGAAGTGCAGTTACAACTCTGCTTGCTCTCTCATCAAGGAATTTTAATGGACCAGAATCAACTATAGATTGTAAAGAAATCGGATAATCTCCAGATTGTGCATTAAGCGAATCATTAAAAATTTTGATTGTCAAAGCATCAATCACTCCAATGTAATATATTTTCCCGTCCGAGAGAGGCACAGGAATTGTTCCTGTGATTGGAGTAATGCTCATCGCTTGCCCAGAATTTAATTGATGAGGACTTGCCGATTTAAATGACTGAATCGGCGTAATGCTAACTTCGCGAGTTGCAATATTTGAGTCAGATGGCGAGATTGTGCCAAAGGCAAAGTCGGAAGGAGAATTAATTGGGATTAACAATCCATCAACACCAGTACCATCGGCCAATTGACTGCGGATCGGACGATTCGTGTCGTTAGTGCCAACAACTCGGATGACCTTGCCTACATCGTTGGAGGATTCAGCAATAGCTACCAACTCGGAAGGCTGAATGATCTCCATTAAAGTCGCCACATAGCCTCGATCATCCCATGCCCATTCGACGGGATTAAACATTCCGCCTTTGTTTACATGATACTGGAAAAGACGATTTCGGAAGTATGTAGGACTGCCATCTACATTGACCGCAAGCGGCACAGAAACGCCGCGAGGAAGCGCAATGGAGCAACCATCCCACCCTGTGCAGACATCGACCTCGGCAGTCGATTGCATCCAATGCCCAGACTCCATTAGAGTTTGGACTGCCTGCGAAATTTTTCGGAAAACCTTTGGCTTATCAGTTGTTCCTAAAATCTCCGCACATTCCTCGAAAATCTGGGAAACAAACATGATTATACAGCACCACGGGAGAGTTCTTGAGCGAAAGCGGCAAGATCAGCATCTTCAGTCTCGCCGGGAGTTGCAGCAACAGGCATCTCGCCTTCCCCCGCGCCTGCGGCTTGCTGTTCCACTTGAACTGCTAGAGCATCGATAGCCTCTGCCAATTGCACTACAATGCCGTGTAATTGGTCGAAAGTCGATTTAGGGATGGACATCATTACCTCACCGCCTTCGGGAGCGGCAGGCGGCATTGGTGCATCGGTCATAGCCTCTACAGGCATTGGGTTGTCTTGTTTTTTCATAAATTAGTCTTCTTCTTCTTCGCTTCCACCAATTTCAATTTCGATTTTGGTTTTTGGCTTTTCTTCAGCTTCCTCAAGTCCATTTTCAATGGCATCCTCGTCATCCATTTCTTCTTGCATCTCACCAGACTCTTCAGAATCTTCAGGTTTAATGCCACAAATACAAAGCTCCACGCAATGACGCTTTTCGGTTTTTCCATCACGCATCATGGTTTCTTCTTTCTCCATGATTTTTTTAAAGTAAATCATGGCAGTTCCTTCTTTTGGCAAGCCCTTCAATGCTTCGGCATTCTCAAAATACAACGATGGATAATGATATTCATTTTTTGGCATTTCCATCTCCATAGAAATTGGTTTTATTGGTTCACCAAGGTCTTCAAACCCGGATGGAAGATCGTATTTTTCTTTTGAGTATGGCATTTTATTTTGCTTCTAGTTTTTCTACTTTTTCAGATAGTTCTTGAACTGCTTTTATTAGAGGAGCGATAAATTCATTATAGCCAATAGTCATTGCCTGATCGCCACCTTTTATTGTGTGATCTTGAAAACCACCAAAGTCAATACCACTTTCTTCAATAACTGATTTTACTTGTTGAGCTAATACACCATGATGAAAACGGATTCTTTTTTTACTTCCATCTTTTACGATGTTAGACAGTTTACTTGCTTCCCTCCATTCATCCATTTTTTTGTTGTAATCTTCAACATCTTGATTGAATTTTTCAAAATCTTTCAAGTATTGTTGATGCTCAATATTGTATTTGTTAATATCATTTTCAGCATCACTAGACTTAATAGGCTCAATTGGAGGATTAGGATACTTTAAATCAGGAGGAAGAACACGATAATCTTCTCGGTAATCCCACCTGTAATCAACGGGACGAATTTTTTTAATAAAATCTAATCCTAAAATAGTATCACGAATGTCAGATTTATCTCGTTCATCGGACCAAGCATTAGGTTGACAGGTAACAGTTGTAACATTAGAATCACCAATCCTAACTTGATTATTTGTAGTTGGTTGAGCGTTATATCCAATTGATGTAGTATTGGTTGGATTTATTGCAATATTTGATGCTAAATATCCCAATGCGGTATTATTTGAACCAGTTGTAAAAGAATTTAAAGCAAAATCACCAATAGCAGTATTCCCGCTTTGTGCAGCATTATTAAACAACGCAAATCTTCCAACTGAAACATTGTTGCTTCCTGTTAAATTATTATATTGAGAACCATATCCAACTGCTGTGTTAGATACTCCAGTTGTATTTTTGTTAAGAGAAAAACTCCCAAAAGCATTATTTTGAAACCCAGTTGTATTAGCATATAATGATTCATTACCAAAAGCATTATTTTCTGATGCTGTTGTATTTAATCTTAAAGCAGAATAACCAACAGCAGTATTTAAACCACCAGTAGAATTATCCGCTAATGCAGCAAGTCCAACGGCTACATTGCTATGCCCTGTTGTGTTTGAAAATAATGCATTTCTACCTAATGTAGAATTAGAATATCCTGTTGTATTTAAAGCTAAAGAATTTGATCCAACTGCTGTATTGTTTGGGCCAGTTGTATTCTTTAATAAAGCTACATGACCAACCGCAACATTATTATCACCAGTTGTGTTTTCATTTAATGACTGAACTCCAATACATACATTATAAGATGATGTTTTATTTTTAAATAACGCCTGCGCTCCTATAGCAACATTTTGATTTCCAGTAACATTTTCAAGCATTGCCTCAAGCCCAAGTGCTGTGTTTGCTGATCCTTGAGTATTTTTAAACATTGATCCATGCCCAATACTTGTGTTTTGCGTTCCAGTTGTATTGTTTGGCAAAGACACATTTCCTACTGCGACATTGTATACTCCTGTTGTATTAAAATACATTGACTGAACTCCAACTGCAACATTACTTGATCCGCTTGTATTTGAAGCTAATGCAGATGAGCCAACTGCCGTATTATTAGAATTGCTGCCTCCTCCTCTTGAAATAGGAATCAAATTAAAAGAAGATGCATTAATGTTTGCAGCAGAATCGCGAAGTGCAATAGTATTTGCTGTACTGCTGCTTGTTGCACTTGTTCGTGAATTTGACAAAGTTCCAGATGTAATATTAGAAGCATTTGTTGTATCAATAAGTGCTGAAGCGGAAAGCCCGGTAATTACATTTGGAGTTGCTTTTGTTAATGGCATAATAGTTAATTTAGTTTATTTTTCCTTCAAGAATAACAATTTTATTTTCTAGTTCTTGATTCTTTTTTGAAAGCTCTTGAATTGCTTTAATCATCGGCCCAATAAATTCATTATATCCAATAGTCATTGCTTCTTCCCATCCTTTAATAGAATGATCTTGGAAACCACCAAAATCAATTCCTGTTTCTTGAATTACCTGCTGAAGTTGTTGAGCAAGAACTCCATGATGGTATCGAGTTCTTTTTTTGCTACCATCTTTTATAATATTGCAAAGTTTATTTTGTTCTTTCCAATCACCTATGGCTTGATTAAATAAGTCATCATTTTCAAAGTCATTCCTATTAGGAATTTGTGTGCGATAATCTTCTCGGAAATCCCACTTATAGTCAACTGGGCGAATTTTATTTATGAAATCAAGTCCAAGAATTGTATCTCTAATATCTTCCTTGTCTCTTTGGTCTGACCAAGCATTAGGTTGACAAGTAACAGTTGTAACATTAGAGTCTCCAATTCTTACGGAGTTACTAACTGTTGCCGTTGTATTTGCTCCAATATATGTTACATTTGATCCATTTGTAATAAGTGCGCCAGCTCTATATCCTAATGCAGAGTTATTTGTTCCAATATTATTGCTATTTAATGCTTGGTATCCAACTGCTGTATTGTTTGATGTTGTTTGATTTGAGTATCCACTTTCATCACCAATATATGTATTGTAATTGCCAGTGGTGTTTTGATTTCCAGCTACAACACCGATTGCAGTATTGCTAACGCCAATTGTATTGTTATACATCGTTTGCGCTCCAACTGCGGCATTCCTATCTCCAGTTGTGTTTTCATGTAATACAGAATCTCCAATAGCAGTATTAAATGAAGCTGTATTTTTAAACAATGTTTCAACACCTATTGCAGTATTGCTTCCTCCTGTTAAATTTGCTTTTAATGCACTATGTCCAATAGCAGTATTTGCACTGCCAGCAGTTGTAAGAGTTAATGCTTGAACTCCAATTGCTGTATTTTTGGTTCCAATAGAAGCATTAAGCAATGATTGCGCTCCAATTGCAATGTTTTGACTTGCAGCAGTAGCAAGACCCATTGCTTCAAGGCCAATAGCAATGTTTGCAGTTCCTGTTAGGTTTTCAGACATTGCATTATAACCAATAGCTGTATTCTGAACTCCTCCAGTATTTTTAAGCAAAGAAGCATATCCAACTGCAAGATTTTGAGTTCCAGTTGTATTGTCTTTCAATGCATCTGGTCCAATTCTTACATTCGATGATATATTCGATCCACCTTTGCCAATATCAACTCCATTAATTTCTGAATCGGCTCCTGCTAAAATATAAGTTCCAGCACGAATAAAACCAGTTGCACCAATGTTTCCAGAGGTTGTTATATCGCTTCCTGCTTGAATAAGACCACCGCAAACAATAAAGCCTGTAGCACCAATGCTTCCAGATGTTGTTATATCGCTTCCTGCTTGAATAAGACCACCGCAAACAATAAAGCCTGTAGCACCAATGTTTCCAGAGGTTGTTATATCACCTGCGGCAGTAACTATTCCAAGAGAAGATAATTGCGCTCCAGCTTGAATGATGCCACTTGCGCCAGTTACAATGTTTCCTTCAACAACAAGTTTTTGCGCTGGATTAGTTACTCCGATTCCAACATTTCCATCACTATAATAAATATTGGTTCCATTTGTAGACCATTGCGTCCCTGCGCCAGTTGCTCCGGTCAGTCCTGTTGCGCCTTGAGTTCCAGTCGCTCCAGTTAATCCTGTTACTCCAGTAGAACCACGAACTCCAGTTGCTCCTATCGTTCCAACTCCAGTTGCTCCTATCGTTCCAACTCCAGTTGCTCCGGTCAATCCAGTTGCTCCTTGAACTCCAGTCGCTCCTGTCGAACCAACTCCAGTTGCTCCAATAGGTCCGGGCGATCCAGAAAGAGATACACTCCAACTACTAAATGTTCCAGAACCAGTAATAGATGTAATATTAACAACTAATGCGCCAGTTCCGCTATTGTAGCTTGTAATATTTCCTTCCATTTTATTAGAAGAAGTATTTGCAACAATTACACTTTGCCCAATGCTTAAAGCCAAAGATGTTCCAACAGTCAATGTTTTGCTACCAAGACCAATGGTTAGTGATGTTGATGATGTAGTTGTATATTTATCTCCAGCAACACCAGTTGCCCCAGTTGCCCCAGTTGGTCCTCCAGAAGGTCCGGTAGCACCAACAAGACCAGTCGCTCCTGTCGATCCAACGCCAGTTGCTCCAGCAGGACCAGTTGCTCCATCAGGACCAGTAGAACCAGTAGAACCAGATGCGCCAGTAGCTCCAACAATTCCTAAACCAGTTGCTCCTTGTAAACCTGTGGACCCAATTAATCCAATTCCTGTTGCGCCTTGTAAACCTGTTGCGCCTTGTAAACCTGTTGCCCCTACTTGTCCTACAATTCCAGTTGCTCCAGTCAAACCAGTTGCTCCCGTTGCTCCAATTGGACCACCACTAGGACCAGTCGCTCCAGCAGGACCAGTCGCTCCTGTAGCACCCTCTGATTTTGATTCAAGTTGAACTATTGTAATAAAACTTCCAGATGGGACAGGAGAAGAAAGCGTCAGAGTTGCAGGAACGCTTGATCCCATTGTATAATTAATAGGGTCTTGAACAACACCATCAATATAAACTATGTATCCATTTGGATTTAATGCGGAAGCACCAGACAAAGGAAATGTGGTTTGACCACTACCAGCAAATCCCCATCGCATAAATTCAGTATGGATATCTATAGTGTCATTAAAAACACGCAATAGATAGCAAAGCAATCCTTCCCCTTCTTCGCGTGGAATATCATCAACTTCAGCACTATTATTAGGATCGCAAGGAATATCCCAAACAACTCGACCATTGGTTACAGTTTTGTTAATCGTGCCGTATAGAGCATAAACAAGATTCCCAATCAGAGAAGGAACTGATTCAGGAGAGATTTGAGGATATGGAACTTCTGGTGAGCAAATATTGCTATAAGTGGAGTTGTTGCAATTGCAGGACATATTTTTGTGATGTTATATTGTGAAATTAAAATGTCAATTATTTGTTACTTCGCGCCATTGACGCTCGAAATGATTATCAAATTAAACAACACAGGCGCAGCAGAATATGTTTCACCTACAAATGTTGGGATTGGAAATGTAATTGGCATATTTTATTGAAAATCTATATTTAGATTTACTTCATTTGGATTTACTGGCAGTTCTGAAAAATTAACTTCGTTAGCAGGAATAGCTATCGTTCCATCTGGAGGATTCCATTTGCTTGTGTCGCCATCCCAAACAACTGTATTAATCAACCATCCACCATCTTTGTCAAGTATTGCGTAATTATTCATTTTAGAAGTAGGTTGTAATAACTATTATTCCTTGCGCTCCATTTCCGCCAGAACCTGTAGTAAAATTTCCGCTTACTGATCCACCGCTACCGCCACCAGCACCATAAAGCCCTCCATTCCCTCCATTCCCTCCATTTCCAGTATTACTCGAAGCCCCTCCCCCTCCCCCAAATCCCCCTCTCGGCATTCCAACAGGATTGCTATATCCATTAGCTCCAGTTGTAGCAGCAAGTGCAGTTAAAGATGACCCAACACATATCCCTCCCGGAATAGATTGGCCTACAATTGTTTGATTTACATTCGCACCCCTTCCCCCAAAGCCGGGAGCAATGCCAGAAATAAAAGCTAGTGAATTACCGCAAGTTCCAGAATATCCCGTTGTAGATTGACCACCATAATACATTCCCCGTTGATTGTAATTTTGAGCTTCAGAACAAGCACTAGCCTGCAAAACTCCTCCATTACCGCCACTCGCAAATACTATTGAACCAACACTTGATGTTCCTCCATTTGCACCAAGATTTACACTTCCACTAGTTATTCCCGCTCCTCCTAAACCACCAGAACCTATTGTTATTGTTTCAGTATTCAAGAACAAATCAGCGGAAAGATTAATTTCACTTACTGCTCCACCAGTTCCACCCCAGTTGGCACTAATAGTTGTTGTGTCTGTAGTTTTGTTTCCAGCCGCACCACCCCCTCCACCACCTATACAAGTTACATGGACAACCTTAGCACCAGTTGGTTTTGTCCAAGTTCCAGATGTAAGAAATGTTTGGATGTCTACGCTCCCCGCCCCCAATCCAGTAGCTCCGATTGGTCCGGTCGCTCCAGTAGCTCCTTGTGTTCCAACTCCGGTTGCTCCAGTCGCCCCTAATCCAGTTGCTCCGGTTGCGCCAGTAGCTCCAATTGAAGCAGTATTTGCAATAGAATCCCAAGCATATCCATTCCATTGCCAAGTTTTCCCAGCAGCAGAATATGTTTCACCTACAAATGTTGGGATTGGAAATGTAATTGGCATATTTTATTGAAAATCTATATTTACATTTACTTCATTTGGATTTATTGGTAGTTCTGAAAAATTAACTTCGTTAGCAGGAATAGCTATCGTTCCATCTGGAGGATTCCATTTGCTTGTGTCACCATCCCAAACAACTGTATTAATCAACCATCCACCATCTTTGTCAAGTATTGCGTAATTATTCATATTAGAAGTAGGTTGTAATTATTGCCATTCCTGCTCCACCTCCACCACCTGCGCCACCTGCTGTAGTGCCATAACCTCCACCTCCACCACCTGCGGCAGGAACTCCACCTGCTCCACCTGCACCACCTGCGCCAGACAAGTTTCTACCACCACCACCACCACCTGATCCAAATCCACCAGCTATAATACTTTGACCATTACCTCCCGCGCCTCCGCCATCTGCGCCTCCTGAGCCTCCAGTAAGAGGCGTAACTGTTGAAGAGGAACCTGTAAACGCAGAAAAATTATTTGCTGCGCCTATACCGCCAATTGCAGATAGCCCATAGTTTAGGGTATTAGCGTTTGGTGCGCCGCCAGAAGTCGCAACTCCAGACCCAAATGGAATACCCCCGAATACAACAAAGCCACTAATTTGTCCAGCACCTCCTCCAGTTGCTTGATAATTGTTAAAAATTGTTGTTCCTCCACTTGAATCACTTACTCCTCCAGAGCCAATTGTGACTCCTATCGGCGAAGATGAAAGCAATAAAGCATCTATTGTTATATTTAAAAATCCTCCTCCTCCTCCTCCTCTATAAGAAGTACCAGTAACATTATCTCCACTTTTACCACCACCACCACCACCCCAAAGTTGGATGTTTACAGCTTTAGCCCCAGTTGGTTTTGTCCAACTTCCAGATGTAAGAAATTTTTGGATGTCTACACTTCCGCCACTAGCAGCAGGTCCAGTTGCGCCAACTGGTCCAGTAGCACCAGTTGCACCAGTTAATCCTACCCCTGTAGCACCAGTCGCTCCAACGCCAGTAGCTCCTATTGGTCCTGTGCTTCCTTGAATTCCAATTCCTGTTGCCCCAGTCGCGCCAGCATTTGAGGCATTTACTTCAACCCAAGTGTTATTATACCATTGATACTCAATAAGTGTATCAGTATCAACCCACCTTTGCCCTTCAAGTGGAGAAAGAGGAGGATTTGGTTTATTTTCAGAATAAATAGTATTTATTCCTGAACTACCTTGAACTCCACTTGAACCTGTAGCTCCAGTTAATCCTTGAATGCCTTGAATCCCAGTCGCGCCAGTTGCCCCTAATCCCGTTGCCCCCTGAATTCCTTGTGTTCCAGTTGCTCCGGTTACGCCAGCAACTCCGGTAGCTCCTGTAGCTCCTAATCCTGTAGCTCCTGTAGCTCCAGTAAGACCAGAAGTAACAATAGCAAAAATAAGTTGTTGGTTATTTGTAAATTGAGACACCCCACCAGAAGCAACAAGGGTTACAGGAATAGAGATATAACTGTTAACAACAACAGTAGGAGTAGATGAAATTTCCCAAGTCTGATAATTATTAGAATTTCCTTGATCTTGAATTACAAAATTATCACCAGTTTTAAATAATGGGAAGAATACATCAATATCGTTGCCAAGTGCATCTATATGGGAAAGCGTAATAGTTGTAGCAGAAACTTGAGTTAGATTATTCCATATAATTCTACCACTTGCAGGAAATCCAGATATATTAACATCATCTGCTTTGTAATTGTAAAAAGATGCAGATTGCCCCGGAAGTCCAGTTGCACCTTGAGGACCAGTTGCTCCTGTTGCTCCTGCGCCTGTAGCTCCTTCTGGTCCTGTTGACCCTTGAATCCCAGTTGCTCCTTGGGGTCCAGTCGCGCCTGTTGCCCCTGCGCCAGTAGCTCCCACAGGTCCAGTTGCGCCAGTTGCGCCTTGATCTGCTGGTGCTAGTGCAATATTCCAAAAATCAAATGCTCCAGTTCCTTCAAATTCATCAACATTTATAGTTACAGCAGTTGAGCTAATAGCTATAACAAAACCTTCAACCCAAAAATTAGATGCTCTGGTAGCCCTAACTCGACTTCCAAATGCCCAAGGAACATTTGCAGCAATGTAATTAAATGTTTTATTACCTGCGCCAATAATATTACTTGTATCACTAAATCTAGTATTTACTGAAGGTTCTCCAGTTATGCCAGTCGCACCTGTCGCGCCAATTCCTGTCGCGCCTGTTGATCCAACTAAACCAGTCGCCCCCGTTGCTCCATTAGCTCCTGTCGCGCCAATTCCCCCATCTCCTGACAAAGCTATATCCCATTCAGAAAAAGACCCAGAACCTTGAATTTTATCTACATAAATTTTTACACTTGTATTTGAAACTTCCAATACATTTCCCTCAACCCAATCGAATGGATATGCAGAATTTGCAACTGCACGAAGTCTTGAACCAACAACCCATCCTATAACAGCAGAAGTATAAGTAAATGTTTTATTTCCAGTCCAAATTCCATGCGTTGAAAAACTCTGCCTAGTAATTACTGGAGATACTCCACTTGAACCTGTTGCTCCAAATCCTGTTGCTCCAGTCGCTCCTTGGATTCCAGTTGCTCCAATTAATCCAGTCGCTCCTGTTGCCCCTAATCCAGTTGCACCTATTGGTCCCGTGCTTCCTTGAATTCCAGTTGCCCCTTCTAAACCAGTTGCCCCTGTTGCGCCAAATCCCGTTGCTCCTGTTGCCCCTAATCCTGTTGCTCCAGTTAATCCCGTTGCCCCAGAAGCACCAATCCCAGTTGCGCCAGTCGCTCCAAAGTATGCCCAATTGCAATTAGAACTTGATCCACATCCGCAAGAACAACCAGAACTACTACTAGGAATCCAATTATATTGCTTTGGCATACTATGCTTCGATCAGTAAATAGGGAATTGTTGTTTGAGAATAGCGGTCCATTTGCTCGTAAACTAGCGTCTGAAATGCGCTCCATTGGTTGGGCGGGAGTGTTTGGCAACCTAAAGAACTCGTAGAATTGTTGGACCCGCGATGGATGTTGATATGGTAGCCTGTCGAGATGCCTTTGCCATCGCGCATAACAGGCAATGCTTCGTCTTTTGTGGCTGGGCGAAGAGCAGGGTAGCCCGGGCCTTTAGAAATGCCGTGTTTGCCCTTCCTGTAGCGATAAAGACCGGGCAGCAAGACTGCCACACCTTCGCGATAATAAGAAGGATCGGTATTCGCATTAAAAGACACATAGGCAGAAGGCGAAATTACAAAAATCGCATCATCGTAGATGCCTCGATCATTTTTGCCAACTACACCCATCGTGTCTTTAAAATATCCACGAACCCCTAACAAAGCGAGTTGATCGGTAACACCCGCTTTCCGCAGGTATTTTTCCGAAAACTCTCGCTTTTGTTGGGGACGGGATTGGGGAATCATTTTCCTTTGCGAAGCACATTAATTAAACCTACTAATCCTAACCCGGCAGCAAGGATTTGGTTCTGCAAATCTGGATC
>Ga0315909_10006876_pt1 | contig 12771 bp, 9 predicted proteins | sample LakEriMetagenome_11_FD_203527 | JGI IMG/M metagenome (GOLD analysis project Ga0315909, IMG submission 203527) | Freshwater fungal communities from buoy surface, Lake Erie, Ohio, United States - Buoy 2 MA125 | ecosystem: Environmental > Aquatic > Freshwater > Lake | place: USA: Lake Erie, Ohio...
GCTCGAGCGACTTGATCACATCGTCGGGCGGATTGGAGGGATCCAGGCCCGCGGTCCAGTCGATCAGGGGGACGATGCCGAGGATGACGATGGGTCCGAGCCAGAGCCAGACCCCCCAGCCGGTGGTGGAGTTGAGGATGACCGCGAGGAAGGGCAGCAGGGGCATGGTGAGCCCGAAGACCCACAGGTAGCGCTTGGCATCACGCCAGGCAGGCGCGGACGTCGACGGCTCCATAGTTTACAGAAAGTAGCCCTGTGTAAACCCCGTGTCAAGGTCCCGGCTGGAGATTCGACCTAGAGGTAGCGGGCGATCACCATGGCGGCCAGCACCGCGATGATGAGGACCGTGGCCCAGATGTCCACGCCGATGCGCAGCAGATACCGCGCGCGCTCGTAGGCACGGGGAGACAGGCCGAAGGTGTTGGCCGACAGGTTGACCCGGAGCAGGCTCGCGAAGACGGTCGTCGTCGTCGCCGTGACGAGAAGGCACCACGGGCACATTGCGCCGATGACGAAATAAGCCTGGAAGAAGAGCCAGTAGGCAAAGCCCAGGCCGACGGCGTAGACCGCCATGGCTGAATTCATGAACCACCGTGGGAAGCGCACCCCTCCCAGGCCGGCGACCGCGATGGTGATGACGACAGGCTCCGCGATGAGGCCGAGGAAGGCATTGGGGAAGCCGAGCAGGTTTGCCTGCCAGCTCACACCCACCTTGGCGCACGAGATCGTCTCGGAGATGTTGCACGACAGACCGGCATTGGGGTCGGCCGCGAGGACCACGGCGTCGATCGAGAGCACCAGCGAGGCGACCAGCCCGAGCATGCTTGAGATGAGCATCTCCAGGTATGCGCCGCGGTGCCGACCCCTGGCGGGAAGTGCCTCGTCTGCCCCTGCGGAAGCCACAGCCTCGGTGGTCACGGACCCTCCCTTTCGCCGCCCGACCCTAGCGAAGGAGACGCAAGTCCCGTGCCCCTGGTTCCCGCCGGCGAATCCACTTGAGGACCTCGAACCACACGACGGCAAGGAGACCCAGGCCGACAGCCAGAAGCCATTCGCCCAGGCTCAACTCACCGAGGCCCAGGGCCTCCCGCAACCACGGCACGACCATGATCACCGTGATGACGACAAGGCCCAGGGACAGGAAGAAGAGCAGGGCCGGATTACGCCGTCGCACGACGGTCTCCCACACCGAGACATGACGTGAACGGTTGACGAGGATGAGTGCAGCATTTCCCGACACCAGCGTCACAAAGGTGAACGACCTGACGACGTCATCCGGTTGGCCGGATGACAGGCTCCATAGGTAGGCGCCGAAGACGACGGCGAGGACCACCAAGCCCTGGGCAAGCGCCAGCACAAGTTCGGGCCGGCCGAACATCGATGACTCAAGCGACCGGGGCGGCTCGTCCATCACCTTGGGGTCCACCGGCTCTGCCTCGAAGCTGATGGAGCAGGCGGGGTCGATGATGAACTGCAGGAGGGCGACCTCGACCGGCATGAGGACGATGGGCCAATCAGCCACCATGACCGGGATCAACGACATGCCGAAGATCGGCACATGGACCGCCACCACATAGGTCAGCGCCTTGCGCAGGTTGGCGAAGATCCCGCGGCCCTGGCGGATGCCCGCGGTGATGGATGTGAAGTCATCGTCGACAACCACGAGGTCCGCCGCCTCCCGGGCCACGTCCGTGCCACGCGCGCCCATGGCGATGCCGATGTCAGAGGCACGCAGGGCAGGCGCGTCATTGACGCCATCCCCCGTCATGCCCACGACCTCACCATCAGCCTGCAACGCGCGCACGAGCCGCAGCTTCTGCTCAGGCACCATGCGCGCAAAGACACTGACCCGACCTGCGCTGCGCGCGCATTCAGCGTCATCCATCCCCGCCAGCACATCGCCGGTCACGCAGCCGGGGCCGGTATCGATCCCGATCTCGCGCGCGATGGCCAGCGCTGTCCCGGGATAGTCCCCCGTGATCATCACGACCCTGACACCTGCTCGGTGACAGGCAGCGATGGCCTCGGGGACGCCGTCTCGCACGGGATCCTGCAGGCCGGCGATTCCCAGGAACTCGACCCGCAACCCCTCCAGCGATGACGGGAGATCCCGCGTCGAATCGAGATGCGCAATCCCTACTCCCAGGACGCGCAGGCCATCGGCAGTCGCCACATCGATGCGGCGATGCCAACCCTCGCGCTCAGCCGCAGGCATGTCACTGAGCGCCAGCAGGTCTTCCGGCGCGCCCTTGACGGCGATGTCGAGGGAGTTGTCGGGGCGCTGCCAGGCGTGACCCACGCACCGAAGCCCATCGCTGAGCGGATACTCCTGGACGAGCTGGGAATCGGCGCGGAGCGTGGGGACATGCATCCGCTCGGCCAGGTCGACGAAGGCCCTATCCATGGGATCGACGCCCTCCACCGGGCAAGCGGATGCGGCGATCGACACTAGGCGGTCGAGGTTGGCCGAGATCCCGGTGCCGTCGAGGACATGGGTCTCGTCACTGACACCGATCTCCCGCACCGTCATTGCATTGCGCGTCAGGGTTCCCGTCTTGTCCACGCACACGACCGTGGCCGACCCCAGCGTCTCGATGGCCGGAGGCCTACGCGTGAGCACCTGCACTCTGGACATGCGCCATGCGCCGAGAGCCAGGAAGAGGCTGAACACCACGGGAATCTCCTCGGGCAGCACGGCCATAGCGGTCGTGATGCCTACGAGCCCGGCCTCAAGCCAATTGCCGCGTGTCAGCCCATAGATGACGATGACGGCGATAGCCGCGAGTGACCCCAGTGCCGCGAAGGCCCAGACCAGGCGGTCGAACTCCCGCTGCAAGCGCGTGCGCGGCGACTCGAGATTGCGAAGCTGACCACCGATCCTCCCGAGGGCCGTGGAGGCACCCGTGCCATGGATGCACGCCATGCCGTGGCCGCGCACGATGAGGGTCCCGGAGAAGACCCACGGTGAGCCATCGCCACCCGGTAGCCCCATGACTGTCTCTGCTGCATCGGCGGACTTGCTCACCGCCACCGACTCCCCCGTGAGCGCCGACTCGTCGATGCACAGGTTGATCGCCTCGATGAGCACGCCGTCGGCGGGCACCCGGTCGCCCTCGGCGAGGATCACGAGATCACCCGGTACGACCTCCCTTCCCGCGATTCGCGCCCTGGCTCCATCACGGAGCACCAGCGCCCGAGGGGAGCTCAGATTGCGCAGCGCCCCGAGTGCGTTCTCCGTCTTGTGGCGCTGGTAGAGGGAGATGCCGATCACGAGCAGGACGAACGACGCCAGGATCACCGCGTCAAGCACCTCCGCGAGGAGGAAGTTGATCGCGCCGGCCGCCAACAGGAGCAGAAGCATGGGCTCCCGCACCACACTCCATATCTGGCGCAGGAGGGAGCGCGGGCGCTCCGTCGGGAGTTCGTTGGGTCCGTCGCGCAGGAGTCGTTGCGAAGCCTCGACGGAGGAGAGTCCGGACGGGGTGTTGACCCGCGTCATTGCCACCTCCCCGGCCACCTGTGAACAGGTTGCGCCCGCGGAAGGGAATGACGGCGCCTGAAGGCGGCCATTGACCGGTCAGGGCGAGCGAGGGCAGTGCGTTATCAAGGGCAGTGTCAGATGACGGCGTCGAGGAACTTCTTGGTCTCCGCGCGCTCGGGGGCGCTGAACATCTGCTCCGGAGTGCCCTGCTCAAGTATGACCCCGTCGTGGAAGAAGCACATCCGGTTGGCCACCTCGCGCGCGAAGCCCATCTCATGGGTCACGACGACCATGGTGGTCGCATGGGCCTCGGCGAGACGCTTCATCACCGCGAGGACCTCGTGGATGAGCTCAGGATCGAGAGCCGAGGTCGGCTCATCGAAGAGCATGACCTCGGGCCGCATCGCCAGGGCGCGCGCGATGGCCACGCGCTGCTGCTGCCCGCCGGAGAGTCGGATCGGATGCTGGTCAGCCTTGTCGTCCAGGCCGACATCAGCAAGCAACTGAAGGGCGCGCTCGCGCACCTCATCTGCGGGTTCCCCCTTGACCCGGAGCGGCCCCTCCATGACGTTGTCGAGCACGGTCATCTGCGGGAAGAGGTTGAACTGCTGGAAGACCATCCCACAGTGCGTGCGCAGGCGTCGGATCTCCTTGCGACGATGTCGCGTGGGCAGCCCCGCCGCGACGGCGATGCCGGCCACCTCGACCGAGCCCTGGTCGGGATCCTCGAGGAAGTTGATGCACCGCAGGAAGGTGCTCTTGCCTGATCCCGATCGACCGAAGACAACGACAACCTCGCCGGCATCGATATCCATGTCGATGCCCTTGAGGACCTCGAGGTCGCCGAAGGACTTATGGAGTCCGCTCACGCGGACGACGGGGGCGCTCATCCTGCCTTCACCGCCGTCCGCACATATCCCTTGCTCATGCGTGCTTCGAGCTTGCGCTGGAAGAAGGAGAAGATCGCGGTGAGGCCCCAGTAGACGAGCGCCGCGATGATGAGCGCCTCGAGGTTGCGGAAGTCAGCCTTGCCGGTGAGCTGAGCCACACGGAAGGGATCAGCCCAGAGCAGGGTCGTGCCGAGCAGGCCGATGAGCGCAGTGTCCTTGATCATCGCGATGAACTCATTGCCCGTGGGCGGGATGACGATCCGCATCGCCTGCGGGAGCACCACGCGCCGCATGCGCTGGCCATACGACATGCCGAGCGCGTCCGCGGCCTCGGTCTGGCCATGAGGCACCGCTTCGATGCCGGAGCGGAAGATCTCCGTCATGTAGGCGCCGTAGTTGAAGGCGATGCCGACGACACCGGCCACCTGGGCCGGCCAGATGAACCACGAGGCATAGGGCTCCGGCAGCAGGCCAATCGCGAGCTGCGGGAGTGCGAGGTACCAGAGGAAGAGCTGGACGATGAGTGGCGTCCCACGGAAGAAGGACGTGTAGAAGCCGCTGATGCCGTAGGCAATCGGGTTCTTCGAGATCCTGCCCAGCGCGCCCAGCAGAGCGAGGAAGGTCGCTGCCGTGATCGCGATGACGGAGAAGAGGATCGTCACCCAGACACCGCGGATGATCGCGGGTGCCTTGTCGATCATCCACGGGATATCGAATCCGCTGCGGAAGAACGCGAAGGCGAGAAGGGCAAAGATGACCGCCCAAACCAGGGCGACCTTGACCCTGAAGGGAACGGCGAGACTCGCCGCCTCTACTGACTCCGCGAGGCCGTGCCGCTGACGCGGCACGGCCTCGCGGGTCGACGATTCAGACATCGACGATCAGGCGCCGGGGCCCTTGGTGATGTCCACGCCGTACCACTTCATCGAGAGCTCGCTGAGCGTCCCATCGGCATGCATCTCGGCGATGATCCGATTGAGCTCGGCGACGAGACTGGTGACGGGAAGGGACGAACTCTTGTCCGCAGCCACGGCCAGGGGCTCGAGGAAGACCGGGTCACCGACGAGGCGGATCTCCTTGCCCTTCTTGATCGCCTCTTCGAGGAGCGGCACCGCAGACACCATGGCGTCCACGCGACCGAGCTTGAGGTCCTGCAGCGCCGTGGTGTCGGTGTCGTAGGTGACGATCTCGACGTCCTCGGGCACCAGGAACTCGAAGTTGAAGCCCGGGATGCTCAGCGTGCGATTGAGGTAGTACTCGTAGGTGCAGGCCCCGCAGACGCCCACGCGCTTGCCCGCCAGCTGGTCGATCGACTGAATGTCGCTGTCGGCGTTGACGGCGACTCCGGCCGGTGTGAAGTAGTAGGGCTCGGTGAAGTCGAGCACCTGGGCGCGCTCGTCCGTGATGGACATGGAGCCGACCGAGACATCCCAGCGGTTGTTCCAATTGCCGGCGGTGATGACATCCCATGAGGGCGTCTCCCACTGCGTCACGACACCCATACGCGTGGCGATCTCGGTGGCGACGTCGATGTCGAATCCCTGCCACTCACCGGTCGCCTCGTCGTAGGAGGACTGGGGCGGGTACGCCGGATCGGTCGAGACACGCAGCACACCGGTCTCGAGGATCTGCGCCAGGAGGCCATCGGCCGCGGGCGCGGCGCTGGACTCGGCAGGCGCCGCACTGGACTCCGCGGGCGCGGCGGAGGTCTCCGCCGGGGCAGCCGAGCTGCTCGTGCTGGTGCTGCTGCCCCCGCCGCAGGCGACGAGAAGCACGGAACTGGCCGCGAGGGCACCGAGGGCGATCAGGCTCCTCGGGGTTCGGCGGGTGGTGGTGCGCATGAGACTCCTCACGTAGACGTGTGAGGCCATTGTGGTCATGGGAAGCCGCCCCCGGGGACCGATTCGCCGGATCAGCCCGACAGGGGCGGCTTTGCCGCTCCGCCGGGCCCGTCCGGGGGGTCGGCCGATAACGTACGGACCCGAACGATTGGATGGACCCATGACCGAAGTGCCCCCCGCGCCCTATGCGGAGGCCCTCCACCAGAACGCCCAGGGCCCCTGGATCCGGCTCGGCGTCCCCGGGCATCAGGACGAGCCCGACCGGCACAGGGCCCTGGCCTCGCTCGCCGGCCCAGGGATGCTCGCGATGGACATCCCGATGTTCACCGAGGGCGTGGACCTGCCCCAGCCCGGTTCCTCTGAGCCCAGCCCGTTGCAGCAGGCATTGGCCCTCGCCGCAGAGGCATGGGGCGCCCGCCGCACGTGGTTCCTCACCAACGGAGCATCGCAAGGCAACCACGTCGCTTGCCTGGCCCTGCGCAACCTCGGCGGCATGGCCGTCGTGCAGCGATCGGTGCACACCTCGGTGATCGACGGGGCAATTCTTGCTGGGCTGCGACTGGAGTTCGTACTGCCCTCCATCGACCCCGCGCTCGGCATCGCGCATGGCGTCACCGCGGATGATCTCGATGCTCGACTGGCTGCGCATCCGGATGCTGTCGCCGCGTACGTCGTCACTCCGTCCTACTTCGGCGCCTGTGCCGATGTCGTCGCGCTAGCACGCGTTGCCCACGATCGCGGCATCCCGCTGGTCGTCGACGAGGCATGGGGAAGCCACTTTGGCTTCCACCCCGAGCTGCCTGCCTCAGCGATCCAGAGCGGAGCGGACCTCGTCATCTCCAGCACACACAAGCTCGGCGGGAGTCTCACGCAATCGGCCATGCTCCATTTGGCCGAAGGGCCCTACGCCGACCTCCTCGAGCCTCTGATCGTCCGCGCGATGACGACGGTGCAGACGACGAGCCCCTCGGCCCTTCTCTTTGCCTCGCTCGATCTCGCGCGGCGCGACCTCCAGCTCAACGGACTCGAAGGAATCGGCGCGAGCATTGCGGACCTCGAGCGCGCGCGTGCGCTGCTCAATGAGCGCGGTCGCTTCGTGGATCCCGATCCATCGATCCATGCCGCTCCCGACGTCATCGCTCTCGATCCGCTCCGCATCGTCGTGGACACTCGCTCGGGTGGCACCCCGGGTTATGTCGCACGGCGCCTGCTCGAGGAGCGCAGTCTGATCCACGTGGAGATGGCGACCGACTCCTGCATCGTCGGCCTCCTCGGCGCCGGAAGCCGCCTCGACGTGGATTACTTCGTGGACGCACTCCACGACCTACCCGTCATGGACCTGGGGGATCACCCGCCCATCCATCTGCCTCCTCTGGCAGAGCGAGCCATGGACCTGCGCGAGGCGTACTTCAGCCCCACCGAGTCCGTGCCGGCCGCCGAAGCCGTCGGCCGGATCTCGGCGGATTCCCTCGCCGCCTATCCGCCCGGCGTGCCCAACATCCTCCCGGGCGAGGTCCTGACCCAGCCGATCATCGACTTCCTCAGGTCCACGGCCGCATCTCCCTACGGCTGGGTGCGCGGCAGCCTTGATCCGGCCGTGGATCACGTCCGCGTGATCAGCTGAGAGAGGCCCATTCAGGAGCATCCATGCCGCGCGGTCTGACACCATGGGCAGATGTCATCCAAGCTGCCCCGCAGAATGTGGATCGCTCCGCTCGTCGTCATTGCCTCGCTCGGCGTGGCGGCACCTTCCCTCTCTGCGGCGGGGCCGAGCGCCTCGCCACTGGCCTATCCGCCCGCTGAGCGCAGCGACCACGTCGACATCTACTGGGGCACCGAGGTCCCAGACCCCTACCGCTGGCTCGAGGATCCGGCTGATGCCCGCACCACGGCGTGGGTGGAGGCCGAGGAGGCGCTCGCGCGCGACTTCCTGGATGCCCTTCCGACGCATGCTTCCCGCGAGTCCCAGATGACCGCGTTGCTGAGGCAACCTTCGGTAGGTAGTCCCACGACAGCCGGCGGACGACTCTTCTGGACGGCCAACGACGGTACGCAGGCGCAGTCAGTGCTCTACACCTCGACCGCGGGACGCAATGCCGGCACTATCCTCATCGACCCCAACAAATTGTCGAACGATGGCACCGTCTCCCTGGCGTCATGGGTCCCCAGTCCCGACGGTCGTTACGTGGCCTGGGCGACATCCGACGGCGGTTCCGACTGGCAGACCTGGCGCGTTCGCGACGTACGCACGGGTCGCGATCTGCGAGACCGGCTGAGGTGGTCGAAATTTTGCGCTGTCACATGGTCAGCGGATAGTGCGGGCTTCTACTACTGTCGATATCCGAGGCCTGCCGACCCTCTCGAGTCGGTCAACACCAACATGCAGGTGCGATTCCATGCACTTGGCTCGCGGCAGTCAGATAACCCAGTCGTCTACGCGGATCCGCAGCAGCCTGAGCTATTCGTAACTCCCTACTCCGCTGCGGGAAGCTCCCGTATCTGGCTCTTCCTTTCGGATGGAGCGACCTCCAACAACACCCTCGCCTTCGTGACCGGGGACCGGCAGGCGCCAAGAGTTCAGCGCTTGTCGCTCGACATCGATGCCTCCTACGCGGTGGTCGCGCAATCCCGGCACCACGCGTGGCTTCTGACCACTGCCGAAGCTCCAAACTGGCGCGTCGTCAGGGTCGACATCCGACGCCCGGCATCGCGCAACTGGGTCGAAGTCGTCCCAGAGAGCGACCGCACCATCTCCAACGTCACCTCCATCGGTGGCAGACTCGTCGTCACCTTCGAGGAGAAGGCGTCAAGCCGCGTCGAGGTCTACTCGCGGGGCGGCGACCTGCAGGGTGCCGTACGACTGCCGGGCGTAGGCACCGTCACCTCCCTCTCCCCCAACGGTGACCGTGGCCGCGCATTCCTCGGCTACACGAGCTATCTGCAGCCACGAAAGGTGTTGACCTTCAACGTCGACCAGCGCCGCCTTCGCAACTGGTATTCGCCCCCTGTGCCGTTCGATCCCGCCGACTTCGTCACCGAGCAGGTGTGGACCACGAGCAAGGACGGCACGCGAGTGCCCGCATTCGTATCTCGCCTGCGCTCGACCACCCCCAATGGTGAGCGCCCCACCTGGCTGTACGGCTACGGCGGGTTCAACATCTCGATAACACCGGCGTACTCCCCCGATGCCATCGCCTGGATGCAAAGTGGTGGCGTCTACGTCGTGGCGAATCTGCGCGGGGGCGGGGAATTCGGCCAAGAGTGGCACCAAGCTGGCACCCTCATGCGCAAGCAAAACGTCTTCGACGACTTCAGCGGCGTCGCCGAATGGCTCATCGCCAACGACTGGACCACCCCGGCTCACCTGGCGGCCAATGGTGTGAGCAACGGGGGTCTGCTTGCCGGTGCCGCGCTCACCCAGCGACCCGATCTCTTCGGTGCCGTGATCCCCGAGGTCGGCGTGCTCGACATGCTGCGCTACCAGTACTTCACGATCGGCTACGCATGGGCACCCGATTATGGCCGCAGTGACGACAGCAAGGAGATGTTCGAGTACCTACTCGGGTATTCACCCTTGCACAATGTCAAGACTGACGTCGACTATCCCGCAACACTGATCATGACCGCCGAGCGCGACGATCGGGTCGTGCCGGCGCATAGCTTCAAGTTCGCGGCGACGTTGCAGCACGCCAATCCCGATGGCGAGCCCATGCTCATCAGGATCGAGCGGCAGGGCGGCCATGGCGCGGGCGCCTCACTCGAGCAGGCTGTCTCCCGGTCGGCTGACCGGTTGGCCTTCCTCGACGCCCACGTCGGGTGAGGTCGACAGAGTCTCGGCGCAGCAGGCTGTCACGAGTGCGGATTCCGCCACGGAGGTCCCTCCTGCCGCACTAGTCTCGGCCGGGTGTCGAGGCGCCTCCCGGCGCCCGGAAGGGGAGAGTCAGGTGGCTGCCACCGAGGGGCTGGCGCTGAGCATCCGCGGAGTGTCCAAGGTCTTCCCCACCCCCGAGGGCGGAGAGGTCCGAGCCCTTGATGACGTCAGCCTCGAGGTGGCCGACGGCTCCTTCATGGTGCTTCTCGGTCCATCGGGATGCGGCAAGACGACGCTGCTGCGGTGCATCGCAGGCCTGGAGGCTCCCGACAGCGGACAGATCGACCTCAAGGGCACCCGCATCGACGACGTGCCGGTGTGGAAGCGACGGGTCAACACCGTTTTCCAGTCCTACGCGCTCTTTCCCCACATGACCGTCGCCCAGAACATCGCCTTCGGCCTGCAGATGGACAAGCTCCCGAAGGACGAGGTCGCACGCAAGGTCGACCAGTCGCTGGCGCTGGTGCGCTTGAGCGATCTCGGCGGTCGTCGCCCGCACCAACTCTCCGGCGGACAGCAGCAGCGCGTCGCCCTTGCCAGGGCCCTGGCCAAGGAGCCCGAGGTCTTGCTACTCGACGAGCCTCTGTCGGCTCTCGATCTCAAACTCCGCCGCGGCATGCAGCTGGAACTCAAGCGCCTCCAGCAGGAAACCCACATCACCTTCATCCTCGTCACCCACGACCAGGACGAGGCCATGTCCATGGGCGATGAGGTCGCCGTCTTCAACGAGGGCCGGATCGTGCAGGTGGGTCCACCGCGCGACGTCTACCTGCGCCCCCGCACGAGCTTCGTCGCGGACTTCATCGGTGAGGCCAACCTCCTCACGCTGATCCCAGGATCCGCCGGAGCCGAGGTCGCAGGTTGGGGCGCGATCCCGGCAGATGCATGGGCGTCGGACACTCCCGCTGCTGACACGTCTCGAACCGTTGCTGCCGTCCGCCCAGAGGACGTGGTCATCAGCGCCGATCCGCAGGGTCGCTTCCCCATCGTCGATGCGACGTTCATCGGTGGTGACCTCCACGCAGTAGTACAGGTCGGCGAGGCCACGATCTCGGCGCGCCAGCCAGCAGCGAGCGCCGCAGGACTGGCCTCGGGCGGCCTCTGCGAGCTGGCCTTCCGCCCCGGTTCGGTCAGGATCGTGGACGCCTGATGGCACGCAGGCGCACCGCGAGTGCACCCCGCGCCGGCCAGGGATCCTGGTGGGCGGGGCTGCCCGGCATCGCCTATCTCATCGCGCTTGTGCTCGCGCCCCTGGTCATCATCGTCATCTTCTCCTTCCTCAGCCGAGCCAAACTCGGCGTGGGAGTGAAGTGGGAGTTCACGATCCAGCCGTACGTCGAACTCTTCTACTCGGAGTCTCTGTCCGGCGAGCGGAGCTTCGATCCGACATACCTGCAGATCTTCTTCAACTCGGTGCTCTATTCGCTCATCACGGCGGTTGTCTGCCTAGTGCTCTCGATCCCCATCGCACTGTGGATCGCGACGCGCCCGCCCAAATGGCGCACCCTGCTGGTCTTCCTCGTCACGATTCCGTTCTGGACGAGCCTGCTGATCCGCACCTACGCCTTCATCATCATCCTCAACGACAACGGCCCCATCAACGGCGCGCTCACCGGCCTGGGCATCCTCGCGGAGCCCCTGCCCATGCTCTACACGCCCTTCGCGACGATTGTCGGCCTCGTCTATTCCTTCCTGCCCTTCATGATCCTGCCGATCTACGCGAGCGCGGAGCGCTTCGACTTCCGGCTCGCCGAGGCCGCCTACGACCTGGGGGCCACCAAGGCCAAAGTCCTACGCCGCATCGTGCTGCCCGCGGTGCGCCCGGGGATCATCGCCGGGCTGATCCTGGTCTTCATTCCGGCACTCGGCTCCTACCTCGCACCCGAACTCCTCGGCGGCGGCAAGACCTCGATGATCGCCAACGTCATCGCGGCGCAGTTCGGCGCCTCGCGCAACTGGCCTTTCGGCGCGGCCCTCTCGGTCATGGTGCTCGTGCTGGTGATGGTGGCCCTCGTCATCTTCGCCGTGGTCGCTAGGCGATCGAGTCGACGCGGTGCGAATCAGAGCCTGGAGTCGCTGATATGAGGACTCCCCGCGGCACCGGCACCTCACTGAAGAACTTCCCCCTCTTCGGGCCCATCGCAGCCGTCGTCTTCGCGTTCCTCTACATCCCCCTCGTCTTTGTCGTCGCGTACTCCTTTAACAGCAATCGCGTAGTGACGGTGTGGAAGGGCTTCAGCCTCGAGTGGTACGCCGATGTCCTCACCAACGACGACATCCAGCGGGCAGTGATGAACTCACTCCGCGTCGCCAGCATCTCCACCGTGCTGTCCGTCCTCTTCGCCACCGGACTCGCGATCGGCCTGCTCCGCATGGCAAGGTCGGGGCGCACCTTCGCCTGGTCGCTCATCATGGCTCCCCTTGTCATCCCCGAGATCGTCTTCGCCATCGGCACCCTGGCGCTCTTCGTCCAGATTCGCTTCCCGCTCGGCGTGGACGCCATCACGCTTGCCCATACGGCGTTCTGCATCCCCTTTGCCCTACTCCCCATCAGGGCCCGACTCAGGACGGTCGACCTGTCGATCTACGAGGCCGCTGCGGATCTCGGCGCGAACGAGTGGACGATCTTCCGCAGGATCACGCTGCCGCTGCTGGCGCCCGGCATCGTCGCGGGCGCCCTCTTGGCCT
>Ga0315909_10006877_pt1 | contig 12770 bp, 21 predicted proteins | sample LakEriMetagenome_11_FD_203527 | JGI IMG/M metagenome (GOLD analysis project Ga0315909, IMG submission 203527) | Freshwater fungal communities from buoy surface, Lake Erie, Ohio, United States - Buoy 2 MA125 | ecosystem: Environmental > Aquatic > Freshwater > Lake | place: USA: Lake Erie, Ohio...
GGTATCTATTGCAGACACAGTTGTTCCGGAAAAAATTCGCGTGGTGTGGTGGGACACAAAAGTGCATGGTGAACAATTGTTTACTGGGAACTATGCAGGGATTCAGCACATGCTCAAACCGATGGGTGGCGGGGGAACTAATGTTTCATCTGTCAGTGAATACTTAATTAGTAAAAACATTCAAACCGAATGTGTAATTGTATTCACCGATGGCTTTGTCGAGAACAATATCAGGTGGCTGCACCAAGCCCCACTTCTTTGGTTAGTTACTCAGAACAAAGACTTTCGTCCCCCTGTCGGTAAGGCAGTTAAATTTAACACGGAGGTATTCGCATAATGGACTACGCATATTTATTTTCAGGTATGGGTGTAACGATAATCTATCTTGCATATAAAAACTATATGCTCGATAGAAACAACTCAATAAGCATTGAGATCATCACAGCAATCGCCGATGGTGAGTTAACCGTCAAACGCACAAAGAATGGTATCGAAGCAATTTCAAAGAAGGGGGTGTGATATGGGAGCATTTTATGACATTAAAACAGTATGGGAGTACAGCCAACTAACAGATCAAGCAAAAAATAGTAAGCCGTACAGAAACACAAATAAACTAAACCCTAAGTACCCGTTGGGTAAACGCAGGTACTCGGATCGTTACTTTAAACCAAGGATTGATCTGTTAGAAAATGTAGAAGATATCAATCTTGAAACTTGGTATAACCACTACGACAAACCGCCGATTGAAATCTATTACACAGATCGATACATGCTTGGCACATTCTATTCTGATAATACTTTTAAATTTAATCCGTCTGCAGGATGTTATGGTCAGGGAGACAACGGAGTAATTTCATCTGTTTTGCCCGGATGGATAGTGGCAAGGAGCAATTACGGTGGATTGGTGTTTGTTCATAGGCAAACTAAAATTTCAGTACCTGTCTACCAAGGTATGCGTATTCGTTTGTGTGATGGCTCCCCAACAGAACCGTTTGAACTACACGCAAATACACTTGATCGCAAGAAAACCAAAGCGTACCGCGCTGTGCATGATGAAATGTTTAAGGTAGCTACCGCCATGCTTAGTGCTATGGGGGAAGAAGCCATATTTAATGAAATGAAACAAATGGTGCATGGTCAAGTCGCGCCCTTTATGAATTACAGACATTCAGAATTGTCTGAAGCATATGATTCCAATGACCCTGCTGGAGCTGTTATGTGGTTAGCTTTGCGTTACAACATTAAAGATTGTAGAAGTCAATATGTTTATACGTCAAGTATATCAAGAACCATGAACTCTTTTAAACCTAAAGTATTGGTTCGCAATGTTAAAGATAATTTTTACAATGAGGTTTACAAAGAAGCAATAGGAAGGGGGGAAAGTTTATTAAAATCATATGTCTATCGCTATGGCGACAAGTTACCTACTGCCGAATGGGGGCAGAAGATATTTGTTAATGGTGTAGAACATAAACGGATTGTTTAACATTTCATACGGAGGTGAAACCATGTATCACACACTAGCCAACGCTAATACCATTGAGTTTATCGAGCAACAATTACCTGTAAGACAATTAGCCCGTGAGTTGTGTCATAAGTTCAATGTGTTTGTTATGTCACATGATGAAGATAAAAACAGAAAAAAAGTTCATTTAACTAGAGAAAGTGGTGTACCGTTCTGCTCAATTCGCACAGAATGTGTTGAGAATCAGGCCGGTAAGGAGGTAGTTAAATACGTAGTCGAGTCGCCAATGGTGCAAAAAGACAAAGGACGCGGTCAGGATCGTCATTGTCGTGAGTCAATTAATCTTAGGGCACTCTTAAAAACTTTAGAGAAAGACTACGATGCTAATGGTCAAGAGTTAGATTTTGGCTTTGTGTTTAATGAAAGATATAAATTGTTCGCGAGACTTGAAGATCGCGCTGAACGAGTCTTTAGAGTTGGGTGGGGCAATTCAGTTTCAATTGATCATGACGCCGCATTGTCTGTACTGAAATATTTCTTTGAGAAAGAACCAATAAACGACAAAGCCCAAGCCGCTCTTGAAGCTAAATACAAAGAACATCTTGTAAATGCTGATAAAAAATCTAAAGTTGTTGAATTTACAAATCGTTTTGTGACTGATTGTTTGTTGTTAGTTAAATACGATAATTGTCCAGCCGTAGTCGCTAAGGTATCTTTTAAAATGGACGAGAATAATAAGATTAAATTAAGCGTTCACGATGGGGTGAAATGCTATGCAGAGGAATCTGCATTAGCCGCCGACTACCCTGAGTTGGTTATCACCATGAAAATGTTTAACACAAAGAACAAAGTATCTGACAATAAGTCAGAAGACTTGTATCCAATAAAGTCCCTAGTAAGCGACGACGAAGATAAAATAGATACTGATTTAGATGTTTTAACAATTAGAAGTGGTCGATATGATTCAAACTGCCACAACATCTTCTTAACTCCGGTAACTAAATATGAATAAGTTTTCTCCTGTAATGCACCCCACGCTGAACGATCACCATCGTGTCCCTATAACATACATTAATGGAAGGTACGAAGTTTTTGTTGGGGACAACCAAATCAGGATATACAACGATGATGAACTGCCGGATATCTTGAAGTCTAGGCTTGCAATGATTAAGGCATCAAACAAAAAACCCCCTACTGAAGATGCAATTTTGATAGCAAAAGCCTATGAGCATCCTCCTGATTCAAATATGTTTGAGATAGGGTGGCAACCATGTGAGGGTTTGTTCGTAGTAGTCATTCCAACAAAAGACTTGACATATATGCGGGGCAAATACTATCCTCCCAATAGTTTGACTATAGAAGCATTTCTTGCAAATGCACTTAACACCCCAACATTTGAGTTTTTAGAAATATATATTGAATGGCTACGCCTGAATCGAAAGTCAAAGCAAGAGTAAAAGTAATCTTAAAGAATCTTGGTGCGTACTATGTCATGCCCGTCACTAGCGGGTACGGTAATTCAGGAGCACCGGATTTCCTTGTTTGCTACCAAGGAAAATTCATCGGCTTAGAGTGCAAAGCGGGAAAGGGTAGAGTGACTGCGCTTCAACAGCGCAACCTTGACCTAATTGATCTTGCTGGTGGATGGTCGTTTGTGATAAACGAGGAAAATGTAGAGCAGTTAAACAATCTAGTTAATTTAGTTAAATAAAGGAGAATTAAATGAAGAAGAAAGAACGTGGTTTAAACTTTAAAATCATACAATACTACCTACGTGATCATGGTGCTACTGGTGCGGCTGATATTCAGAAAGCAACAAAAGTAAAAGGAAATATCTACACAACATTACAAACAATGTTAAGTCGCAAGTTAATTAAAAAATTTGGTAAGTTGTATATGCTAGATAATAAAATGCCGGTGTCAATAGATAATAGCGATTCACTTGACGGTGAAAAGGTAAGTAAAGCTATTCATCAATCACAACCAACCCCCAACCCCTACGCCAATATTCTCAAGCGTGAACATGAACATATCATGGAAGGTATAAAACAGTTACAGATTTCCGCTAACTATTTAAACCTACGCATTAGAGAACTTGAGCGTGTCAATTAAACACCCTAAAGCCCCACGCCCTCCAATGGAGGGTGATTGGGTGCGTCTAATGGGATCGGGTGATATAGGCATAGTCGAGAAGTGCATGGATGGTGGAGAACGTCTTTGGGTTCGCATACCAAGCACTGATGGCTGGCCTTTCCCCCGATGGGCTCACGCACTTTCTGAGAAAGTCAAGCGGATTCGCCCACCAAAATTTACACAACCTGAAATTAACACTGAAGAGGCGCCATTTTGAGTGACGAAGATAAGTATCAATATACAAAAGATTGGTTTGGATGGGCTCCCAAAGTATGGGAACAGTTAATACCTCATCTACCTGCGCGTAAAAACTTTTTAGAGATTGGAGCGTTTGAAGGTCGGTCTGCTGTATGGACTATCGAGAACCTGATGGAAGATGGCGGTGAGATCTACTGCATCGACACATGGGAGGGTGGTGCTGAACACACGCCCGAAGATATGAACGGCGCTAAGTTTAGGTTCAATGAAAATATAAAAACTGTGCGGGAGAAGTTTCCTGATCGAAAAGTAACGTCGTGTACAGGGCTGTCTACTACATGGCTACCTGCATTGGCTCAGGAAAAGTTATTGTTTGACTTTATCTACATTGACGGATCACACCTAGCCAAAGATGTTCTGACAGATGCGTGTATGTCTTGGCCCCTGCTAAAGAAGAATGGGTTTATGGTGTTTGACGATTATATGTGGAAACCGCCGGGGTTTTCAATAAACCAAAGACCTAAGAGCGCTGTCGATGCGTTTGTGAATATGTTTGAAGATGATCTAGCCATTGCCCATTGCGGGTATCAACTTATTGTGAGGAAAATATGACTGATTGGACTGAAGTAGGAATTCAACAAGAACAAAAGCAAGGTCGCCCAACGATCATGATTGCCACCCCCATGTATGGTGGTATGTGTACAGGCAACTATGTATCGGGTCTGCTCAACACTCTGACCAAGATGAGGTCGGTGGGTGTGCCTGTTTACTGGGCGCAGATTACCAATGAGAGTCTGATTACCCGTGCCCGTAACGAGTTAACCCGTCTGTTCTTGGAGAAGGGGTTTGATTACCTGATGTTTATCGACGCTGACATTTCTTATGATGGCAATGCAGTGGCTCAACTGTTGGCTGCTGACCGAGACATTTGCGTAGGTATATATCCTAAGAAAGAGGTTGATTGGAAGCAGGTGGCAAAGGCGGCGAAAGAAGGTAAGGAGAACCTAGCCGACTACGGTGGCGCGTTTGTGATGAACATGGTCAACGGGGTGGATAAGGTAGAGACAGATGCGGACAGGGTGCTAGAGGTACGCCACGGGGGCACTGGGTTTATGCTGATTAAGCGTAGAGTGTTTGAGAACCTGATGCCACACGTACCAACTTATCGAACGTCAACTCACAAGGTTGATGGTGAGTATGTCAAGCCTTTGACCCATGAGTTCTTTACAACAAGCATTGATGAAACAGGTGCGTTGCTATCTGAGGATTATTACTTTTGTGATCTATGGCGCAAGCATGGGGGCAAGATCTACGCTAACCCATTTATAAAACTAGAACACGTTGGCACGTATACCTACACCGGAGACTTACTTAAATCAGGAGGCAATCTAAAATGAAAAAACTAATCGTGGGTTTGCTGTTCGTACCATGTATGGCGAGTGCTGAGTTTATGGATGGAAATAATCTATTGTCTAAGATGAATGACTCGGATGTGATTCCAAGGGCAGTATCTCTTGGGTATGTGCAAGGGGTGATTGATGTGTTTGTTAGGACACAAGTATGCCCCCCGCAAAACATAACCGCAGGGCAAGCCCAAGATGTAGTCAAGCGGTACTTGGAAATGAATCCTGCCAAGCGTCACTTTTCTGCCGACTCCCTCGTGGTTAATGCAATAGCCCAAGTATGGCCTTGTGCTAATCGTGGGGGTACTAGACTATGACCAAACTACGACAAGCACTAGCGCAGGAAGAAAAGCCACCAGTTAAGACCTACTGCGGGGGTAAACCTAACTATTGCACTCCTGTCGATGCCGTAAACATGAGCCAAGAACGTGTCGACGAAACGGCAAAACGTGAACATGAGCCTTGGCAATCCGTTCAATGCACTTGCGGTGGGACAATCTATTTCAAGCACACAAAGCGTGAATGGGTTGGGCTGGATGGCGAGATACCCGGCTTGGGTTTAGTTACCGAGGAGTTTTATAACGGGATGCTTTTTGCCGAAGATATTTTGAGGGGGAAGAACGGTGGATAAGATCACTGTGGTATGCCACAAAGATCATGACAAGGGCTACGAGGATTATGTTGGCAAGTGCCTGTTGTGTGAGGTTGAACGGCTACAAAAGCGTGAATGGGTTGGGCTGACTGATGAGGAAATTTGGGATTGTTACAGTAGCCAAGGCAATTTATTTTATAAAGCCATCGAAGCCAAACTAAAGGAGAAGAACAGTGGCAGTTGAAATGACCGACTTTGAACAGGGGGTGTGGGACTATCTGTACTCACACAAGAAGACCCCGGTTCAAGCAAAGACAATCGCAAAGGAATGGATCGTAAGCGAGAACAGAGTAGCCCGTACACTAAACAGATTCTATGAGAATAATATTGTTGACATAGTACGCATAGGCTCTAAGAAATTTTATAAAATAAAAGAATGAACCTAATTACTTTAGACTTTGAAACTTTCTACGACACATCATTTTCTCTTAGCCGCCTGACAACCGAAGAATATATTCGTTCACCCGACTTTGAGTTAATCGGTGTGGGTGTAAAGGTCAATAAAGATCCGGCATATTGGATTTCAGGGTCGCGTGAAACGATATTTAGTGAGTTAAAAAAGTTACCGTGGAAGCAGTCCATGCTCCTCTGTCATAACACTATGTTTGACGGGGCTATCCTCAATTGGTTTTGCCGCATCAGTCCTAACCGTTATCTTGATACTTTGTGTATGGCAAGAGCGTTGCATGGTGTAGATGCAGGTGGCTCATTGAAAGTCTTAGCCGAGCGGTATGAGATCGGCGAGAAGGGAGAAGAAGTAATTCATGCCAAGGGAAAACGACTTGCAGACTTCACGCCCGAAGACCTTGCGCGGTATGGTAAGTACTGCGTAAACGACGTAGAACTTACCTATAAATTATTTGGCAAGATGGGGCACAAATTCTCTGAGCAAGAGATAGATCTGATTGACACGACAATACGGATGTTCACCCATCCCTTACTATATGTTAACCGAGAGTTACTTCAAGAACGGTTAGCCGAATTAAAAGGGGAAAAACTTGATTTACTTGGTAGCCTAAAAGAAAAATTAAAGTGTGCTAACGAAGAAGATGTAAGGCAAAAACTGGCATCAAACAAAAAGTTTGCCGAGGTACTCACCGAACTTGGCGTAACGCCCCCGACAAAAACAAGTCCAACCACGGGAAAGGATACTTATGCGCTTGCTAAAAACGACGAAGGATTTATCGCACTCACCGAGCATGAAGACACATTCATCCAACACCTATGTGCAGTACGATTGGGCACTAAGTCAACTATTGAAGAGTCCCGCATTGAACGCTTCATACAAATTGGGGAGCGGAACAACGGGCGACTTCCTATCCCTCTTAAATATTATGGCGCACACACAGGGAGATGGGCTGGCTCAGACAAGGTCAACTTCCAAAACCTTCCCTCAAGAGATAAAAAGAAGAAGACCCTCAAGAACGCGGTGGTTGCGCCCGATGGCTACACAGTTATCAACTGCGACTCATCTCAGATCGAAGCGCGGGTGCTTGCATGGTTGGCAGGGCAAAAAGACTTGGTCACAATGTTTGCCGAAGGCCGTGATGTCTACTCTGAATTTGCATCAAAAGTATATGACCGGGAAATTACCAAAGCCGATCCTGTCGAGCGGTTTGTTGGAAAGACTTGCATTCTTGGATTGGGTTATGGCACAGGAGCGACAAAACTCCAACACACCCTAAAGACTCAGCCTCCGGGAGCTATCGTTGATGATGTTATGGCTAAGAATATTGTTGAGCTATACCGGAAGGAAAACGATAAGATCCCTGCGCTATGGAGACAATGTGATACGTATCTTGAGCACCTTATTACATGGCCTCAGAACAAAGAAGGTACTGCCCCCCACGAAAACTATTACCTTGGTAAACATAAGTGCGTATTAGCTACCCCCCAAGGGATACAGCTTCCATCAAACTTTTTTATAAGATACCCTGACATTGATAATGTTACCGACGAAAGTAATAGCCGCGTGGTCTACAAATCAAGGAAAGGCCCAATATCCATATGGGGTGGGGGCGTGGTAGAAAATATTGTTCAGGCACTAGCAAGGTGTGTCGTGGGGGAGCAGATGCTAAAGATTGGTGAGCGCTATCGCCCTGCCTTGACCGTACACGATGCCGTGGTCTGCGTCGTACCGGATGATGAGGTTGAGGAAGCAGTAGAATTTATTGTGCAGTGCATGAAAACCCCGCCTGATTGGGCTACGGGACTACCCGTTGCCTGTGAGGCAAAATATGGAAAATCCTATGGAGATTGCTAATGATTAAAGAAGTCAAGGTTGACTACGCCCCCCACTACCTACATATAGACAGTAATTTAAAGAAGGTGCACGACCTCTTAAAATGTGGTAATTATGTAGATGCTATAACCCTTGTTGAACAAATAACAGTTGAGTCTAGACTTCTACGAGCAGCCATAAAAAGCCATGTCAAAAACTAAACCCGTACAGTGGTCTTTCTCATCCCTCAAGGATTTTGTGGGATGTCCCAAGCGTTACTACGAGATCAAGGTCGCCAAGAACTTTGAAACTAAGATTACTCAGGCTTTAACCTATGGGAAGGAAGTCCATTCGGCTTTAGAACATTACGTCAAAGATGGAAAGAAACTACCCCTAAACTATGAGCGTTTTAAAGGTGCAATCGATGCTCTTATGGCGATACCGGGGGACAGATACTGCGAATATGAGATGGCTCTGCTACCCGACTTGACCCCCTGTTATTTTCACGATACCGAAAGATGGGTGCGCGGGATTGCTGACCTACTGATCGTAAATGATGATGTCGCCTACGTGGTCGATTACAAAACGGGCAGTGATAAATACCCTGATCTTGACCAATTAAAACTTATGGCATTGATGACTTTTGCCCATTTTCCCAAGGTCAATAAAGTGAAGGGGGCATTGCTCTTTATCCTAAAGAATAATTTAGTCTCAGCAGATTACGAGAGGTCTCAGATACAAACCCTTTGGGATAGTTTCACACCCAAGGTGAAACGGTTAGAATTATCTTATCAGACAGATGAGTGGCCTACTAACCCCACGCCGTTGTGCGGATACTGCCCCGTCTCTACCTGTGAATTTTATAAGGAGCGATAATGGATGTTGTTTACTACATAGAAAACGGAATGCTTGTCAAAGATATTGAAAATGATGGGGCTACTTTTCTTCGACGCGGACCTGAAAGACAAATTATCCCTTTGTGTTCCGTAAAGGAAGCAGAAGAAAAATACCCTGACGAACTTAAACGAGCAATGAGACAAGTAATGAGGTTACAAAATGCCATACATTAACAAACCTAGACCTTACGATAAAGAATATCAACAACAGAAAGCAAGAGGAGAGCATGATAACCGCATGGAGCGTCAACGAGCCCGACGTAAAGTTGATAAAGAGGGTACTGATGCAAACGGTAATGGCAAAGCAGATAAGCGTGAAGGTAAAGATATCGCGCACAAGAAAGCGTTGTCTAAAGGTGGAACCAATAAAGACGGATACTTTGTACAATCTCCTAGTGCTAACCGTTCCTTTCGACGGAATGGTCGTAAGCAGTTGGTCTCTGAAACGAGTAAAAAAGAACGAAAAAAGACTTGACATGTTTGGAATTAACCCCCATTATTAAGTTTCCGTTGTGACCATTAGGCGTGAGTGGGTCTAAAAAAACCGCGTCAGTCAAGCGGCGTTTAAGTATCCGACATAGATGCCTCCGGCGCGTCAGGCTTGACACAATTAAGTTGCCGTTCACTAGAAGAACGGCGGTACAGTTAAAGGATAGTTATGCAAAATGTTGTAGATTTTTTAGACGCCACCTATAAGTGGCCCGGAATACATAAGCCCTTTGCGCATCAGAAAACAACCACTGCTTTTCTAATTGCTAATAAACGGGCGTTCTGCTTTAACGAAGCAGGTACAGGTAAAACATCTTCAGTAATTTGGGCGGCTGACTACCTGATGGAAGCAGGAGTCATGAAAAAAGTTTTGATCGCCTGCCCGTTATCAATTATGTATTCAGCATGGCAATCAGATCTGTTTAAAGTAGCTATGCACCGTAAAGTTGGTGTGGCTTATGGGTCTGCGGAAAGACGCAAGAAAATTATCAAAGGTGACTATGAGTTTGTTATCATAAATTACGATGGTATTGGCATAGTCGCAGATGAAATTAAAGAGGCTAACTTTGACTTGGTAGTTATTGATGAGGCTAACGCCTACAAGACTGCCACGACACAACGCTGGAAAACATTAAAGACGTTGATTTACCCGCACATGGGTCTATGGTTGCTTACTGGCACACCTGCCGCGCAGTCTCCCGTAGATGCATTTGGTTTGGCTAAATTAGTTTGCCCTGATCGGATACCAAAGTTTTTTACCTCATGGCGCGACGCAGTTATGTACAAGGTTGGGCAATTCCGGTATGTACCAAAACCTAATTCAAAAGAAACCGTATTTAAGGCTCTTCAGCCAGCGATACGCTATACAAAGAATGAGTGCTTGGACTTACCGGATGTAATGTATCAATACAGAGACGCACCTTTGTCGAGCCAGCAACAGAAGTATTATGTTCGGTTGAAGAACGATATGTTAGTCAAAGCCGCAGGGGAAGAGATTAGCGCTGTCAATGCCGCTGCAATGCTTACAAAACTTTTACAGTTATCAGGCGGTGCAGTGTACACAGACTCCGGTGAAGTACTTGAGTTTGATATTGGGCCGCGACTCAAAGTGCTTAGAGAAGTCTTGGATGAGGCAAGCAATAAGATTCTAATCTTTGTACCTTATCGCCACACAATAAAGATATTGAAAGACTACCTTAACAGGGATGGTTATAGTTCTGAAATTATCAATGGGGAAGTTAGCGCATCTGATCGTGCATCAATCTTTCAACGCTTTCAAAATTCCCCTGACCCACATATTTTAATTATTCAGCCACAGGCGGCGTCGCATGGAGTAACGCTAACGGCGGCTGACACAGTTGTCTTTTGGTCTCCCGTGATGTCTGTTGAGACGTACATACAGTGCATAGCAAGGATTGATCGGGTAGGGCAAAAGAACAAAATGACCGTCGTTCACTTGGAAGGATCGGAGGTCGAGCGTCGGATGTACAAGATGCTGGAAGGCAAGATTGACATCCATGAAAAGTTGGTTGATTTGTATCGCAACATTATTGAGGAGGTGTAACACATGACTGCAGAAGAATTAACAAATGCCTATATGAATGTCCGTGCCGAGAGAGAAAGACTATCGGCAAACTTTAAGTTAGAAGATGAAAAACTGAAGACGGATATGGAAGTCTTTGAACGTGAACTGCTCAAGATTTGCTCAGAGCAGAACGTGGACTTGATGCGTACTAAATACGGGACAGTGTCGCGCAACATCAAAGCGCGGGTGCATGTGATTGATTGGGATTCTTTCTACGATTACATCATTGAACACAAAGCCCCACAGTTACTCACTAAGCGTGTGCATGAGGGTAACTTTGAAGAATTTACATCTGAGAGGCGGCATGAGGGTTTACCTCCGGGTGTAAATGTGGCACGGGAGTATACAATAACCGTCCGCAAGCCAAGCAAGAAAGAAGTAATGCTTGATGAAGTTGAATCAGTCTAATCTAGTTAAGGAGTAATAACATGAGTAATGAACTAAGCACTATCCTTGCAAACAATCCGGCTTTAGTTAACACAGGTTTGGATGAAGACACACTTGCAGTTGCAGGTGGTATGGCAGGTGGCAGTAAGCGCATCTCTATCAAAGGCGGTGTTTTTAGAATGATGGTTAACGGCAAGGAACAAGCCGTGAACGAAGATCGTTCAATGAACGTCGTAGTTGTAAAGATGGCTCATAACGCGTCGCGTACATGGTATGCCAAGGCTTACAAAGAGGGCGATAAGTTATCCCCTGCTTGCTGGTCTAACGATGCCAAGTCACCCGACCCTGCAGTAAAAGAACCCCCTGCTCCGTCTTGCGAGTCGTGCCCGAATTCCGTTAAGGGTTCAGGTCAAGGTGGTACAGGTACTGCGTGCCGTTTGTCATGGCGTACTGCAGTTGTGTTGCCGGGACAGTTAGATGGTAATGTGTATCAGTTAGTATTACCTGCTACATCTGCGTTTGGTAAAGAAGATAATGGACGTTGGCCTTTCCGTCCGTATGTTCAAATGCTTGCTTCACACAATGTAAGCGCCAGTGCAGTAGTTACCAAAATGCAGTTTGATACGAAGTCGCCTACACCGCGACTATTGTTCTCTCCCGCAGGGGCTGTTGATACAGCAGACTTTGATACTGTTCGTAGGCAAGGTAAGTCTGCCGCCGCTGAAAACGCAATCAAACTCACTGTCTTCCAAACGGATGGTGGCACTGAAAGCGAAGCACCGGAAGTTGTTGAAGAGCCAGTAAAGCAAGAAAGCAAGAAGCCCGAGGCCGCTCAACCGACAGGCGACGCCGCTGACCTTGTTAAGAAGTGGTCTAAGAAGTAAGGAACGGTAATGCCTAAGTCGTATAGTCCTGAGTATGTAAAGATGCTTAATGCAGTTGTGATGGCAGATAATCTTGGTGTTGTTTTAGCCAAGGCGTGTGTCAAAGCAAATCTACCTCTCAAATTGGTAGCAAAAGTGTTAGGTGTATCTAGAATGACTGTCCACACATGGTTTCGTGGGGGCGAAATTCAATTAGGACGAAAACCGCTAGTCATTACGTTTCTTAAAGTAATAGAAGAAGACACCGCTAAAGGGGTTCTCCCCTTGGCGGACTTCAAATCGGCAAAAAAGTATGTGCATGATCTATTGAACGAAGAGCCCGCGTAAGCGGATTATTGTCAGGCAGGGTTGGTGCCCTGCCTTTATTGTCTCTAATACACATGTATAAAACATTTATTGAGACAGTCTTGCCGTCAGAAGGTACTTATGTAATAACAGGGATAAACGCAGAAAACAA
>Ga0315909_10006883_pt1 | contig 12766 bp, 12 predicted proteins | sample LakEriMetagenome_11_FD_203527 | JGI IMG/M metagenome (GOLD analysis project Ga0315909, IMG submission 203527) | Freshwater fungal communities from buoy surface, Lake Erie, Ohio, United States - Buoy 2 MA125 | ecosystem: Environmental > Aquatic > Freshwater > Lake | place: USA: Lake Erie, Ohio...
CAGCGGAATTACCGCCCGTTGATCAGTTTGAGTCCCCTGAAGCCTATGCGGAAGCACTGGCGATGAGGAAGGCCGAAGAACTGATCGCGCAGCGTGAACTCCAAAAGCAACGCGCTCAGATTGAGGACAACTACGCAGAGCGTGAGGAAGAAGCCCGGGCCAAGTATGACGACTTCGAGCAAGTCGCCTACAACCCACAGCTTCGAGTCACCGACGTGATGGCTGAAACAATCAAGGCGTCCGATCTTGGACCTGATCTGGCCTACTGGCTGGGCAGCAATCCGAAAGAAGCTGATCGCATCTCGCGTCTGTCGCCGCTTTTGCAAGCGCGTGAAATTGGGAAGATCGAAGCCAAACTTGGTGCCGAACCTCCTCAAAAGAAAACCACGTCTGCGCCAGCACCGATTTCGCCGGTAAGCGCCCGTGCCGTAAACCCTGGTGTCACTGACACCACCGATCCTCGGTCTACCCAGACCATGAGTGCATCGGAGTGGATTGCAGCCGAGCGTCAACGACAAATTGCTAAAGCACAGGCACTCCGCAACCGTTAAATAGGACTCTGAATCATGGCAAACAGCCTTCTTACTATTGACATGATCACGCGCAAATCTCTGGAAATTCTGGAGAACAACCTCGTGATCACCCGCAACGTGAACCGCCAGTACGACGACAGCTTCGCTGTTGAAGGTGCAAAGATCGGTTCGACTCTGCGTATCCGTCTGCCTGACCGCGCTCTGGTGACTGACGGTGCCGCCCTGCAAGCTCAGGACGACAACGAACAGTACACCACCCTGACCGTGGCATCGCAGAAGCACGTGGGCATCAACTTCACCTCTGCCGAACTGACCATGCAGTTGGACGACTTCGCAGAGCGTGTTCTGAAGCCTCGTATCAGCCAGTTGGCCTCCACCGTGGACGCTGACGTTGCCAACGCATTCAAGCTGATCGGCAACTCTGTCGGCACTCCCGGCTCGGCTCCCGCCACCGCTCTGGTTCTGCTGCAAGCCCAGCAGAAGCTGAACGAAAACGCAGCCACCATGTCGCCGCGCTACGCTACCGTGAACCCCGCTGCCAACGCTGCGCTGGTCAACGGTCTGTCCGGCTTCTTCAACCCGACCGATGTAATCTCCCGCCAGTTCAAGAACGGCATGATGGGTGAGAACGTGCTTGGTTACGAAGAAGTGAACATGAGCCAGTCGATCAAGTCCTTCACCGTGGGTTCGCGTACCGCTACTGGCGGCACCACCTCCGCTGCTGTGACCGCTGAAGGTGCAACCACCATCGCTATCACTGGCGCTGGCAACGCTGCCACCATCAAGGCTGGCGACGTGTTCACCGTGGCTGATTGCTTTGCTGCCAACCCCCAGACCCGCGAATCCACCGGTTCGCTGTTCCAGTTCGTCGCTCTTGCTGACGTGACTCTGGGTTCCAGCGGCGAAGGCAGCATCACTGTGGCTCCGATGTACTCCGGCAGCAACGCTCTGGCAACTGTCGTGAGCCTGCCCGGTAACAGCAAGGCTGTGACTTTCGTGGGCGCTGCTTCTGGCACCTACGCTCAAAACCTCGTGTACCACCGTGACGCTATTGCGTTCGCCACTGCTGACTTGCTCCTGCCTCAAGGTGTGGACATGGCTGCTCGTGCCGTTCACAACGGTATCAGCCTGCGTGTGGTTCGCCAGTACGACATCAACAACGACCGCATGCCTTGCCGTGTTGACGTTCTGTACGGCTACAACACGATTCGTCCGCAAATGGGTTGCCGCATCTGGGGTTAACCCTAAATACCCCCGGGAAACCGGGGGTGTTCCGAACATCTTTTTGAAAGGAAATCATCATGGCTCTCCCTAACGGCGCAGGCGGTTATCAAGTCGGCGCAGGCAATCGCTCTGAAGCTCTCATGGGCGCTTTTGCCGCTCCTCAAACCGCTAATTCCACGGCTACTCTGACTGCTGCCCAGATCACTGGCGGCATGCTGGTTGCCAACCCATCGACATCGGCTGCAACTTACACACTGCCGACTGCTGCTTTGATCGACGCTGCTGTTCCCAACGCGACTGTTGGTAACACGTTCGATCTGAACATCGTCAATACTGGCACGTCTTCGGGCGCTGTCACGCTGGCGATGGGCACTGGCGTCACTGACGGTGGCAATGCTGCTGTCGCTGTTGCCATCACTTCCAGTGCTGCTTTCCGGTTCCGTAAGACCGGTGACGCATCTTGGACGGTCTACAAGATTGCCTAACTCTTGAGCAAGAAGTAAAACGGGGCTTCGGCCCCGTTTTCACATGGAGATTTCAATGAACGTCGTACTCGTACACCCCATTCACGGTGCCAAGGTTGCCATCAACGAACTGGAAATCGAACAGGATGAAAAAGAGGGCTGGACACGCTACAATCCTGATACGCCCGTCGAGGTGGCACCAAAAGCAGACAAGCCTGTTCGCAACAAGCTGTCCCGCAAAGTGACCGAACAACCCATCGAACAGCCCAACGAAGTCCCTTCTTTCCTGACTTCGGCAAGCGACGAATCCGAAGGAAACTGACATGGCAACGACCGCTGGCGATCAAATTAACCGGGCATTGCGCCTAATTGGGGTGCTTGCCGAGGGTGAAACTCCGTCAGCGGCGACCAGTCAAGACGCCCTTCTGGCAATGAACCAGATGATCGACTCGTGGAACACCGAGCGGTTGTCTGTCTTTGCCACTCAAGACCAAGTTTTCAGTTGGCCCGCAGGTGAGATTCGCCGCACCCTTGGCCCCACTGGTGACTTTGTGGGCAACCGCCCTGTACTGCTGGACGATGCAACCTACTACAAGGCCCCCAGCGGCGTGTCGTACGGCATCAAGTTCATCAACCAAGATCAGTACAACGGGATTGCGGTAAAAACCGCAACGTCTACCTTCCCGCAGGTCATCTTCGTCAACGAGACATATCCTGACGTTGAGATGTTCATCTACCCCAAACCTACACAGGTTTTGGAGTGGCATTTCATCTCGGTTGAGGAACTGACAAAACCCGCTGCACTGACCACAGAACTTCATTTTCCACCGGGTTACATGCGGGCTTTCACGTATAACTTGGCGATGGAAATCGCGCCCGAGTTCGGTGTTGAGCCTTCGCCACAGGTTCAGCGTATTGCCATGACGAGCAAGCGCAACCTCAAGCGCATCAACAATCCGAACGACATCATGAGCCTGCCTTATGGCATCGTGGCGAACAAGCAGCGGTTCAACATCTACGCAGGAAACTTCTAATGAAGACCCCGATTCTTGGTAGCAGCTATGTGGCCCGCAGCGTCAACGCTGCGGATAACCGCATGGTCAACATGTACCCAGAACTCGTGCCTGAAGGTGGTAAAACCGCAGCATTTTTGTCGCGTTGCCCGGGCTTGAAACGACTGGTTGCTGCTGGCAACGGACCAATCCGTGGGTTGTGGGTGCTTAAAGAGTATCTGTACGCAGTCTCCGGCGACACTTTCTACCGACTCAACGTCATCGGTAATACGACCCGCTGGCGCGTCAAACCCTTGGGTACTGTCACTGGCAGCGGCCCCGTGTCCATGTCGGACAACGGCACCCAGATTTTTATTGCTTGCAACCCAGATGGGTTCATCTACAACGCCACCACCGAAGTGTTTGCCCAAATCACTGACCCGGACTTCCCCGGCGCTGTGACGGTGGGTTTTCTGGACGGTTACTTTGTCTTCAACGAACCAAACAGTGGTCGAGTGTGGGTGACATCGTTGCTCGATGGTCTGTCGGTTGATCCGCTTGACTTTGCAACCGCCGAGGGCAACCCGGACGGTCTGGTGTCGATCATCGTAGACCACCGCGAGGCATGGCTTTTCGGTACCAACTCCATCGAGGTTTGGTACAACGCTGGACTGCCCGACTTCCCGCTGCAACGTATCCAAGGTGCGTTCAACGAGATCGGCTGTGCAGCCCCTTACTCGGTTGCCAAGCTGGATAACGGCATCTTCTGGCTGGGGTCTGACGCCCGGGGTCGAGGCATTGTGTACCGTGCCAACGGGTACACCGGTCAGCGCATCTCCACCCATGCTGTTGAGTGGCAAATCCAAGAATACGGCAACTTGTCGGATGCGATTGGCTACACGTACCAGCAAGATGGTCACGCCTTCTACGTGCTGATTTTCCCCAGTGCGCAAACCACTTGGGTCTACGACGTGGCAACGCAATCTTGGCACGAACGGGCTGGCTGGGAAAACGGAAACTTCGTTCGCCATCGGTCCAACTGTCAAGCTGTCTACGATGACCAGATCGTCGTCGGTGACTTTGAAAACGGCAACATCTATGCGTTCGACCTGAACGAGTATTCGGACAACGGCCAGATTCAAAAGTGGCTGCGCTCGTGGAGAGCGTTACCCCCGAACACAAACAACTTGAAACGAACTGCGCAGCACAGTTTGCAAATCGACTGTGAGGCGGGTATGGGTATCAACACGGGTCAGGGTAGCGATCCGCAAATGATGCTGCGCTGGTCAGATGATGGGGGTCACACATGGTCCAACGAACACTGGACCTCGGTGGGCAAGATCGGTGAATACTACCGTCGGGTGATCTGGCGACGACTGGGCATGACGCTCAAGCTGCGCGACCGGGTGTATGAGATTTCCGGTACCGATCCAGTCAAACTCGCTATCATGGACGCCGAACTGATCGTGTCGCCGACCAATGCCTAACGAACCAAATATCACCAACATACCGTCCAACCGTGTCGAGATCATTGATCCACGCACGGGGATGGTATCGCGTGAGTGGTACAGGTTTTTTCTGAACCTGTTCAACCTTGCCGGTAGCGGCGGCAACCAGACATCCCTCGATGATCTGCAAGTCGGTCCACCGCCCCAGCCAGACTCTGGTGGAGGTGGCGGTGGTGGTGGCACGGGCACGGTAACCTCAGTTGATGTATCGGGCGGCACGACTGGTCTAACCACCAGCGGTGGTCCGATCACAACCAGCGGCACGATCTCTTTGGGTGGCACACTCGGTGTGGCTAACGGTGGTACCGGTGCCACCACGGAAGCAGGTGCACCGTTTGCCCTCAAGGGTGCCAACAGCGACATCACGTCAATGACGGGTGTTACCGGCGGCATCTCAAGCCCTGATTTTGTGCAGTTCGACACCGCAGCTACTGTCACGGATGCCACAGGCAAGCTGTACTACAACAACGCAGACATGTACCAAACGCTGGCGTTCCAGATGAACGGCTCAGTGGTTCAGCATGTCGGCGAGGAGTTGTACTACCGGGTCAAACTGACCGCTTCGACCACAAAAGGTCAAGTGATGATGTTCACCGGGACGCTGGGTGCAAGCGGCGGTCTAACCGCTGCGCCAGCTACCGGTCTGTTAGCCGATCAGTCGAACTACATCCTTGGTGTGGCAATGGACACGGGGATCACGAACGACTGGATCACCGTTGTAAATTTTGGTGAGGTCAAACAGATTGACACTACTGGCGGGGCTGAAAGCTGGGTTCAGGGTCAAGTGCTCTACTACAACCCGTCGGTGACAGGTGGCCTGACCAAGACTAAACCGACGACTCCCAACGCGATCGCTGTCATGGCTGCGGTTGTCCATGTCGGCAGCAGCAACGGTATCTTGTTTGTCCGTCCGACGTATGGCTCGGTGCTTGGCGGCACGGACGGCAACGTCGAGTTCACAACGCTGACAAACGGCGATGTGATCGTCTACGACTCGGCGCAGCAACGGTGGGAAAACGCTGCGCAGTCCACGTTGGCTGTCGGGTCTGCCACCACGACCACCAACGTCGCAGGCGGCGCGGCAAATCGCATCGTCTACAACACCGGCTCGGGCACCACGGCTTTCATCGCCGCACCCACGGTTTCCAACACTTTCTTGGAGTGGTCTGGCTCTGCATTCCAGTGGTCAGCGAATCCGTTGGGCACCGTCACCTCGGTTGCCATGACCGTGCCTACGGGGCTGACTGTCAGCGGTTCACCGATTACAACTTCGGGCACGTTGGCTGTCTCACTTCAGTCTGGGTATTCGATTCCGACGACTGCCTCGCAGACCAACTGGGACACTGCGTACAGCGAACGGCTGCAATGGGACGGTGGCTCGACCAACCTTGTGGCCTCCACCGGCCGCACGTCGCTGGGCGCTACCACCATCGGCAGCAACATGTTCACGCTCACCAACCCGAGTGCGATCACGTTCCCCCGGTTCAACGCAGACAACACGATCTCGGCCTTGACGGCCTCGGCATTTCGTACCGCCATCGGCGCGGGTACTGGTGACGGTACGGTCACCAGCGTCACGGGCACGTCGCCCGTGGTGTCGAGTGGTGGCACGACACCTGCAATCAGCCTTGCCAGCGGTTACGGTGACACCCAGAACCCATACGCCAGCAAGAGCGCCAACTTTTTCTTGGCCGCGCCCGATGGGTTGGCTGGCGTTCCCACGTTCCGCGCCATCGTGGCTGCGGATGTGCCCACGCTCAACCAGAACACGACGGGCACCGCTGCCAACGTGACTGGCGTGGTGGCAATCGCCAACGGCGGCACTGGGCAAACTACTCAAACGGCAGCGTTCGATGCGCTGGCCCCCACGACCACCAAAGGCGACTTGATCGTCAACAACGGCACAGACAACGTGCGGTTGGGTGTGGGCACTGACACCTATGTGTTGACTGCCGACTCAACTGCGGCAACGGGTGTCAAGTGGGCAGCGGCTGCGGGTGGCGGCAGCAACATCACATCCCAAGGGTTGTGGGAGAATAGTGCCACCATCTCGGCCAACTATTCGATCACTTCGGGCAACAACGCCATGTCGGCAGGTCGCATCACGGTGGCCTCTGGCGTTACGGTCACTGTACCGTCCGGCTCGTCGTGGGCTATCGTTTAAGGAACTGACATGACCGTCACAGCACGAAATCTGGTACCTGCCAAACTGGTCGAGAACACTCAGACCACGCAGTACATTGTCCCGACGAATGCCTCGGCGACCATCATCGACAAGTTCACCGCAACCAATATCAGCGGCAGTCCTGCCACGATCAGCGTGAATCTGGTCACGGGGTCTGACACACCGGGCAACAACAACCTGATCACCAAGACCAAAAGTCTTGCGGTGTCCGAGGTCTACACGTTCCCCGAGTTAGTCGGTCAGATCATGCCCACTTCCTCGTATATTTCCACAATCGCAAGTGCATCAAACGCAATCAACATGCGCGTCAGCGGACGGGAGATCACTTGATGCGAATAACTTATGGTCAGGGGTTCGATGTTGCGCCGCAGCAGATGATGCGGCAAAAAGTGGAAACCTTGCAGCAAGAGTTGTCCAAGCTGCCACAATACCAGCCTGAGACAAAGCATTACTTCCACGGCGGGATGTACTGTCGTGAGGTGTTTCGTCACGCAGGGGTGCTCGTAGTCGGGGCAGTCCACAAGAAAGAACACTTCTACCTCATCGTGTCGGGGACTGTCCAGATCACGGACGGTGAGGGAAATGCGCAAGAGGTCACCGGGCCTCACTTGTTTCAAAGTAAACCCGGGACAAAGCGGGCCGTGTATGCGGTCACTGACACGCTTTGCATGACATTCCACGCCACCGAGTCAAAAACCGTTGAAGAAGCTGAAGCCGAACTGGTTGAGGTAGAGCCTGATTCGATGTACAGTCTCGGTAATCAGGTCAAACACAAAGAAATCGAGGTGCAGCCATGACTTTCTGGGTTGCTGGTGCCGTAGTCGGCAGTGCGGTAATTGGGGCAAGTTCGTCCAGAAGTGCAGCCAATACGCAGGCTGCTGCTGCTGATCGCTCTGCCGAAGCACAGGAGCGCATGTTTGAGCGCCAAGTGCAGCTATCGGAGCCGTGGCGTCAAGCCGGTGAAACTGCGCTCAACAAACTGGTACCTCTGGCGACAGAGTACACCCCGTTTGGCATGGCTCAGTTCCAAGCCGATCCGGGCTACGGGTTCCGCATGTCCGAGGGTATGAAGGCGCTGGAGCGGTCTGCTGCTGCTCGTGGTGGCCTACTGTCGGGCGGTATGCTCAAAGGCATCCAGCGATTCGGGCAGGAACTCGGTTCGCAGGAGTATACCAACGCATTCAACCGGTACCAGACTGAACGGGCAGCGCGACTGCAACCGCTGCAATCTCTTGCTGGTGTTGGGCAGACGACTGCACAGCAGATGGGCCAAGCCGGTATGCAGACTGCCCAGAACATAGGGGAAACCCTTACCAGTGGTGCTGCGGCTCGTGCTTCGGGCTACGTGGGTGGTGCTAACGCGCTCACTCAGGGTCTGGGCACCTACCTGAATTACTCGCAGGGTCAGAACATGCTCAACGCGCTACGTGCGCCTGCTGCTGTTCCCGCCACCACATACCCGTCGTACCAAGTGCCGTACACGGCCAACATCGGGTAAGGAGTCCACATGGCTGTCAATCCCGCAATCGCAATGGGAGTTCGAGGGATCGAACTCGCCGACCCACTGGCACAGTACGGTAAAGTTGCCGCAATCCAAGGTGCCCAGCAACAAAATGCGCTGGCTCAGTTGCAGATGCAGCAGGCCCAGCGTGAGCAAGAAGCCACCAACGCCCTCAACCGCGCCTACGCTGAAGCGTACAGTCCGCAGACTGGCGAAGTGGACATCAACCGTCTGCGTCAATCGCTGGCGACCGGAGGCTATGGCTCCAAGCTGCCCGCGATCGAGAAGCAACTCGGTGAAGTTAAGACGCAACGACTGAATCAAGCCAAAACCGAGGGTGAGGTGCTGGACGCCGCGCTCAAACGTTCCCGTGGTTTCCTTGAAACGCTGGACCCCAATGCTCCCGGTGCTGCCGAGGCGTACATCGCATGGCACGAAGCCAACCACAAAGACCCGATCATCGGACCTGCGCTGGCTGCGCGTGGTGTGACTGCTGATCAATCCCGTGGTCGCATCGCACAACTGATCCAGACTCCCGGTGGCCTTGCCCGACTGATCAACGAGTCGAAGTTGGGTACTGATCGCTTCATGGAACTGAACAAGCCGCAACTGAGCACCACAGACCTTGGTGGTCAGGTCGTATCGCGCACGTTCCAACCGATCACCGGTGAACTCAAGACTGTCGGCACCGAGAAGAAAACAATGGCTCCGGGTGAGGCTGAACGTCTGGAAAACGACGCCAAGCGAATCAAGCAAGAAGGCCAGCGCATCGGTTTGGAAGGTCGCCGTGTTGCCGTGCTTGAAGAAAACGCACGTCGGGATGCTGACCCTGCGTTCCAGCAGCGCATGGCTGGCGCAAAGGCTGTGGGTGAAGCAATCGCCAAAGGTGATGTCACGGCACAGCAAGCGTTGCCCAAAGTCATCAGCCGCGCCGAAGAAGGTGTGCGCCTGATCGACGAGTTGATTGGCAAGCGTGACTCCAAAACCGGCCAACTGCTCAAGGGCGAGAAACCTCACCCCGGCTTCCAAGGTGCCGTGGGTGCCACTTGGCTCCCGGGTGCTCGGTTTGTCCCGGGCACGGACGCAGCGGGCTTCATGTCTCGTTTCGACCAGATTAAGGGTGCCTCGTTCCTCGAAGCCTTCGAGTCGCTCAAGGGTGGCGGTGCCATCACGGAAAAAGAAGGTCAAAAGGGTACCGACGCCATCAACCGGATGTCTATCTCGACCGACGAGAAAGAGTTCATCCGCGCCGCGATGGACCTGCAAGACGTGATTCGCAAGGGTGTCGAGAACGCTCAGAAACGCGCTGCCCGTCCCGGTGGTGCTCCGGGTGCTGCTCCCGCTGGCGGCGTGGACACAAACAATCCGCTGCTGAAGTAAGGAAAACACATGGCAAATCTGGCCTCGATCCTTACCGACCCGAACTATGTCAATGCCAATGAGGCAACCAAGCGGGCCATCTTTGACAAGTTCTCCGCACAAGACCCCAACTTCGCTAATGCAAACCCTGCCACGCAGGATGCCATTCGTCTGAAGTTCGGCGTCCCCGCAGTCGCAGCACCTCAACTGCCAGAGTCTTTGCGCCCGCGCACTGCCGCACCCGAGGGTATTCCCGGTGTTCGGCAAGAGTCGGGTCTGTATCCCCGGGTGCGCGAGTTCGTGGCCCCGACGGTTGAGGCACTGGGCGCTGCCGGTGGTGCACTGATCGGCACCCCACTTGGTCCTATGGGCATGGTCGGTGGCGCTGGTTTGGGCTATGGCATCGCCAAGGAAGCCCTTGAACTGGCCGACGTGTATCTTGGCGGCAAGGCTCCGCGCCAAGGTGCTGCACAGGTGGTCGAGCCGGTGCGCAACGTGGTCGAAGGTGCAACCTTTGAAACAGCAGGTCGCGTGGCTGGCCCAATCATCCAAAAGGGTCTGGGTAAGCTGGCCGACTTGCGTCAGATGCCCAAGAACAAGGCTGCTGATATTGCCCGCAACGCCCTCGGCCCTGACCTGCCCGAAGTGCTCAACGCACTCAAGGCATCACAAGGTCAAGGTGTCAGCGCAGCGCAAGCTACCGCAGACATCAACAGCCCGACTTGGCAGGCTTTGATCGACCGGGCCACCAAGCGCGATCCGCGCTTCTTGGCGGCGCTGGAGAAGTCCCAAGGCGATGTGTCTCTCAACGCCCTATCGCGCTTGGCCGGTGGCACCACGGCAGCAGAGGTGCGCGGCACCACAGAAACTGCAAAAGAAGCAGCCCGCACCGTCACTACACCGATGCGCGAGGCTGCGCTTGACCGAGCCAACCTCGGCAAAGAAGTCGCCCGTCTGGAAGGTCTGTCTGCCGAACTAGGTGAGCAAGCTGCTGCCAAGGTGCAAGAGGTTCGCCGCCTCATGGAACTGGGCGACATTGCTGCTGCCAACGCCCGACTCAGCCTGATCAAAAAAGGTCTACCGGTTGGCTTGTCCAAGTACACCTATTCGGGCGAACTGGCTGAACGGGCATTTAACGACTGGTCTAACAAAGCCGCCAGCGCCTCCCTCGATCTGGGCGAAGGTGCCCGGTTCGCACAGGATGCCGCCAATACGCTACGGTCGCAAGGCATCAAGCCACTGGAAGGTGAACCGCTGGTGCGCAGCCTTAAGGCTGTGGCAAACAACCCTGAGTTTGCTGGTAACGACGTGCTCCTTGGCGCCCTGCGTAACGTCAGTGACGACATCGCCAAGTGGACCAGCAGCGGCGGGGTGATCGACGCCCGCGCCCTTGATGCCATTCGCAAGAACTCGGTCAATGCTGCGATCCAGCAGCTTCGCCCGGGCATGGACGCCACCAGCCAGCGCAACCTCGCAGCCGGGGTTCTGAGCCGGGTCAAGCCGGTGATCGACGACGCCATCGAGGCCGCAGGTGGTTCAGGCTACCGTGCTTACCTCAAGGAACATGCCAAGCTGTCTCAGCAGATTGCCGAGAAGCAGTTGACCGGCGAAGCCTTGAAGCTGTGGAAAACCGACAAGAACGCCTTTGTGCGCCTTGTGCAGAACGAGTCGCCGGAAGCCGTGGAGAAGATTCTCGGCCCGGGCAAATACAACATCGCTGTCGAGTTGGCCGAGGACACACTGGGCACCCTTCAGTCTGAGGCGACCAAGGTACTGCGCAACGCCAACATCAAGTCCCAAGTCGAGGGTGGTCAGACGGCTCTGAAGGAACTGCTGATCCAGAACATGAGCAAGTTCCGTCTGCCGTCGTACCTGAGTGCCGTGGCTGCAACGACCAACAAGGCGCTGAACATCTTGGAGAACAAGATCGGTGCCAAGACGATGGCGACCCTGACTGAATCGCTCAAGACGCCCGAGGGTGCTGCAAACCTGTTGGAGTCGCTGCCTGCTGCCGAGCGTAATCGGGTGCTGCAACTGATCGGCGACCCAGCAAAATGGACTGCGCCAGCCCGCGCCACGGTAACCGGTGGTACAGCGGCTGGGGTTAACATGTTGGCACCAGAGCGCAACGTCGAAAACGAGTTTGCGCGTTGACAGCAATTAGTTAAAATCCTTCAAGGACCAAGACATGGCATCTCTATCTCCACCCCCAAAACTCCAGTTCTTCGGGACCGATGGGTTGCCTCTTGTCGGTGGAAAACTGTACACCTACGCAGCCGGTACCACCACACCGATCGCCACGTACACCGACAACACCGGCACCAACCAGAACACCAACCCAGTGATTCTGGACTCCAATGGTCAAGCCAGCGTGTGGCTGACTGACACGACTACGTACAAGTACGTTCTGACCGATGCCAACGACGTGCTGCTGTTTACGGTCGATTATGTGTCGGTGCCCGTCACCACCAACTCGTTTGCATCGCCCCCACCCATCGGCAGTGGTGTGCCCAATGAAGGCACCTTTACCAACTTGAACGTCGTGGACCTGATGACCCTTGAGGGCACGGGTGCGGCGATTCTGAACGTGGGTACCACGAGTGAGCGTCCAGCATCTCCCGAAGACGGCATGGTTCGCTACAATAGCACCACGACCAAGTTCGAGGGTTACAACGGCGCTTGGGGTGCCTTGGGTGGCGGTGCTACCGGTGGCGGCTCAGACACGGTGTTCTTTGAAAACAGCCTGATTGTGATGACTGACTACACGATCCCTTCTGACAAGAATGCTGGCACGTTTGGTCCGATCACGATCAACAACAGCATCACTGTGACCGTGCCGTCCACCAGCGTCTGGTCTATCGTTTAAGGAGCCGTCATGGGCGTTAAATTAGTATCAGTAAGCGGTGGGTCGGTTGAGATCAACCCGCCAGCTACTGCAAGCAACTTCACGGCCACCATGCCTGCCGGTACTGGCAACGTGGTGGTCAACGGCATCAACGG
>Ga0315909_10006885_pt1 | contig 12765 bp, 10 predicted proteins | sample LakEriMetagenome_11_FD_203527 | JGI IMG/M metagenome (GOLD analysis project Ga0315909, IMG submission 203527) | Freshwater fungal communities from buoy surface, Lake Erie, Ohio, United States - Buoy 2 MA125 | ecosystem: Environmental > Aquatic > Freshwater > Lake | place: USA: Lake Erie, Ohio...
GTTGACGCAACTTCAAAGCGGTCGGCCTTGTTTGCTTCACCTGATTTTGCGAAACCTTCGTTGAGGCACTTGCGATAGAACGCATCTTCTTTTGGAGAGAAGAACAATGGCAACCAGCCATCACAGATTTCGGCAGACAGTGCAACGTTCTTTGGTCCTTCTGCACCAAGGAAGATCGGAATGTCGCGACGCAACGGATGAACTGTTGACTTGAGCGGCTTACCCAGTCCGGCGCCATCGGTTCCGGTGTAGGGCAGATCGTAGAAGTTGCCGTGTGATTCAACGGGCTTTTCGCGAGCCAAAACTTGACGCACGATGTCGATGTATTCGCGGGTGCGAGCGAGGGGCTTTGGATAAGCCTGGCCGTACCAACCCTCAACGACTTGTGGGCCACTGGCGCCAAGTCCCAAGATGAAACGACCGTTTGACAAGTGATCAAGAGTGATCGCTGCCATCGCTGCCGCTGTAGGTGTGCGAGCACTCATCTGCATGATTGCCGTTCCCAAACGAACATTCGAAGTATTTGCGCCCCACCAGGCGAGAGGAGTGAGGGCATCGCTGCCGTAGGCCTCGGCGGTCCAGATCGAATCGAAACCAAGTCGGTCGGCTTCTTTCACTGCTTCGTCGGCCCCAGCCGGCGGTCCAGCCGACCAGTAGCCAGTGTTGTAGCCGAGTTTCATTGTCTTGGTTGCGCTCATGCCTCCAACGATAGGCGCATGACCTCGCTAACGAAGTATTGAAAACTATTCAGCGTCGAAGGAGATCGGCATGTTTTCTGGCCCAAAGATCGCCACGGTTGAGGGCTTCCAGGTAACAGCGCCATCAATACGAAGATTCTTCATACGTTGCGCCATGATCGGCAGGGCTTCTTGCTGTTCGGCGCGAGCAAGCGCAGCGCCGAGGCAATAGTGAATTCCCGAACCGAAAGTCATCTGTGGCTGGCCAGCCGGCTCGCGGGTGATGTCAAAAACATTGGCGTCATTGAAGACAGTCTCGTCACGATTGGCGATTGACAATGATGGTGTCACCAAAGTTCCTTTGGGGAACAACACTCCCTTGTATTCAATATCTTCACTGGCGAATCGCCCGGTGGCACGAACAGCTCCGAAATAACGCATGGTTTCTTCAACAGCTTTGCCAGCAAGTTCAGGTTGTTCGGCGAGAAGTTTCCATTGTTCGGGATGTTCGGCGAACAGCGCGATTGAACAACCGAGTTGATTACGCGTGGTGTCGGTGCCTCCAACGATGACTGCTTCAACCATCATTTCAAGTTCGGCTTCGTCAAGTTTGTCGCCGGCTTCTTCGGCGGCAATCAAACTGGTGATGAGATCATCGGCGGGGCGTGATCGGCGATCAGCAATCAGTTGACGGGTGTACTCGCCAAGTTCGTCTTGGGCTTTGAAGATCACATCTAATTCTTCAGAGGCAGTGGCGTTGAAAATTCGCAACACATCTTCGGCCCAACGGCTGAATAACTGCCAATCCTTTTTCGGTGCGCCGAGCAATTCGCAAATGATCGGAATCGGGTATGGATCACAAATGTCGGTCGCCAGATCGCACTTACCATTTTTCGCAACAGGATCAATGAGTGAGTTCATGACTTCGCGCATGAATGGACGCAGGCGATCAGCCGCACGGGGTGAAAATGATGGAGCGACTAAACGACGTAGTCGGGTGTGTACATCGCCTTCGGCCGACAAGATCGATTCGCGACGGCGTTCCTTGAGGCGTGGATCGTTCACGCCAAAAGCTTCGGCGGCGAGAGCTGCGGCACTATGCCAGCGCTTGTCGCGCAAAATGGCGACACAGTCTTCGTATTTGAAAATCGGATACGCAAAAACACCCTTAGCAATCCACGATTCTTTAGACAACGCAAGAAGTGCGTTGCGCTGATCTTCGGCTTCGGCAAAGTCGAATGCAACTGTCGGGAGATCAAGTTCGGAAATGGGAGTTGCCATGTGCTCAACCTAATGGCATGGCGAGACTCTCGCTATCGAATTCTTGGTAAAAGTCCTCTGAGTTTGCGCCGTTAGTCCCTAATGGACGCTTTGGCGATTCCGCATCCTTGTTCTGTTGAGCACGTCGTGTTCAACAGAAGGGATTGTAAAAATGAAACGTCGTACTTTAGATCTTGCTTTTAGTGTTGGAGGCCTGTTGTTCGGTGGCCTCATTTTGGTTCTGGGACTCGTGTTGCAGAACCAGTCGAACTTTGCAAGCACGTATGTCAAAGAACAGTTTGGTCAGCAAAAGATTGAATTCACGGCGGTGGATTATCTACATGGCGAGCAAGATGACGCACCTTGCCTCGTTGAATTTGCTGGAACCCTGCTTGATAGTGGCAAGAAAGCCGAGTGCTACGCCAACGAGTACATCGCGTTCCACTTGGCCTCTGGGGCGACCGAAGCTGGATATGAAGGTGCGACCTACGCCACGATCGGTGGCGTTCAACGTGGTATCGGCGCCGAAATTCAGGCAGCAAAAGACGCTGGAAAAGACACAACCGAACTTGATGCTTCGCTCACATCGGTCAACACCCTCCGCGAGACAATGTTTAAGGGTGAGACGCTGCGCGGACTACTACTGACTACCTATGGTTTCAGCATTTTTGGTGACCGTGCTGCGCTTGCTGCCATGATCTGTTTCATTGGTGCGGCCCTCCTGATGGTCTTGTCGCTGGCTGGTCTCGTTCACTTCAAGATGACGCCGGCTGACAAAGTAGTGAGCCTCAGTCACTGAAGTTCAGTATCCATGAGTGGTTTATAGTGGGGTCATGAAGACCTACCGAAATTTCGTCAATGGTAAGTACGTCGACGCGGCCGATGGTCGCACGATCCCGGTCATTAATCCATCCACAGAGGAGCAGTATGCAACTGCTCCTCTGTCGGCCTCTGCCGACGTTGATCAAGCGATGCAAGTCGCCGCCGACGCATTTGAAACCTGGCGTGATTCGACACCGAAAGATCGCTCGCTGGCGTTGTTCCGCATCGCTGATGCGATTGAGGCTCGTGCCGAAGAGTTCATTGCTCTTGAATCCGAAAACTGCGGCAAGCCCATTGGTATGACTCGCTCGGAAGAAATTCCGCCGATGGTCGACCACGTGCGATTCTTTGCGACGGCTGCTCGACACCTTGAAGGCAAGAGTGCTGGTGAATACGTTCCCAACATGACGAGTTACATTCGCCGCGAACCCATTGGTGTCTGTGCGCAAGTTGCACCATGGAATTATCCGATGATGATGGCCGTTTGGAAATTTGCTCCTGCTATCGCGGCTGGTAACACCGTCGTGCTGAAGCCGAGTGACACCACCCCAGTGAGTACAACGTTGTTGGCCGAAATTTGCGCGGAGTTTTTACCAGCAGGTGTCATGAACGTTATTTGCGGTGACCGCGACACTGGTCGTGCCATGGTGTCGCATAAGACCCCGTCGCTCGTGAGCGTCACTGGTTCGGTACGCGCTGGTATGGAAGTTGCTGAATCGGCATCAAAGAGCTTGAAGCGGGTACACCTTGAACTTGGTGGTAAGGCGCCGGTCATTGTGTTTGACGATGCCGACATTGCTGCCGCTGCTGAAGGAATCGCGATGGCTGGGTTTTTTAATGCTGGTCAAGACTGCACCGCGGCTACACGCGTGTTGTGCTCGGCTGGGGTGTACAAAGACTTCGTCGCGGCTCTCACCGAACAAGCGAAAGCAACTCAATGTGGAATGCCCGATAACGACGACGTGCTCTTTGGGCCAGTGAACAACGCCAATCAGTTGGCTCGTGTTTCGGGCTTCTTTGATCGTTTGCCATCACACGCCGAAGTGAATGCTGGCGGTTCGCGTCAATCTGGTTCGGGCTACTTCTTTGCACCAACAGTTGTGAGCAACTTACGCCAGACCGATGAAATGGTTCAGACCGAAATCTTTGGGCCTGTAATCACAGTTCAATCATTTGACGGCGAAGATGAAGCGGTGCGTTGGGCCAACGGTGTTGATTACGGTTTGGCATCAAGTGTGTGGACCAAAGATTTTGGTCGCGCCATGCGCATGACCAAGCGTCTTGACTTCGGTTGTGTGTGGGTCAACACGCACATTCCGATGGTTGCCGAGATGCCTCATGGCGGATTCAAGCAATCGGGCTACGGCAAGGACTTGTCGATGTACGCGCTTGAGGATTACACGCGCATCAAGCACGTCATGGCGAATCTCGAAAGCTAATTGTTCACCTGAATGGCTAAGGATCTGCGCATCAAAGAAATTGTTGGCGTCCTTCAGGGGTGTTAGTTTAAAGAAGTCTTCGCGGGAGTCGTCGCGAGAGGGGGGATGAGTCGGGTCGTGAGCGAGCAAGTCATTGAACTTCATGACGTCAGTAAGTCGTTTGGCAACTTCCAAGCCGTCAAACACGCCGACTTCTCCATCCGTCACGGCGAGTTCTTCGCCATGCTTGGTCCATCGGGATGTGGCAAGACTACGACGCTCAAGATGATTGCCGGCTTTGAACAGCCGACGACTGGTCAAGTGATCCTTGAGGGAGTCGACGTTTCATCTGTTCCGCCGCATAAGCGGAACGTCAACACTGTGTTTCAGCAATACGCTCTCTTTCCTCACTTGTCGGTTGCCGACAACGTGGCTTTCGGATTACGGGCCAAGAAGGTGCCCGAGACTCAGGTGCAGTTGCGGGTCGCCGAAATGCTTGATGTGGTTCGGCTCGGTGGTTTTGCGACTCGCCGACCGTCCCAACTATCGGGTGGGCAGCAACAACGTGTGGCGTTGGCACGGGCGTTGGTAAATATGCCAAGTGCGCTGTTGCTTGACGAGCCCCTTGCTGCGCTCGACCTGAAGTTACGTGAAGCGATGCAGATCGAACTCAAGCGGATTCAGCGCGAGGTAGGGATCACTTTCGTGTTTGTCACTCACGACCAAGGTGAAGCGCTCACGATGTCTGATCGGATCGCTGTGATGAATGAAGGTGTGGTTGAGCAAATAGGCACTCCAGATGAGATTTACAACCGACCCCTGAGCTTGTTTGTCGCTGGTTTCATCGGCTCAGCCAACCTGTTACCCGGAACCGTTCGCGCAACCACTGAATCGGGTTGCGTGGTCGAACTCCTGAACGGTCAGCGGGTCGCAACCTCGAATCGCCACAGCATCGGTGGCAAGGTGTCAGTCATGCTTCGACCAGAACGTCTCCACCCAGTCGCCGCTCAACCCGCAGATGGTTTTGGTCTTCGAGGAACCGTCACGAGCGTGACCTTTCAAGGCGCGTGGCTGCGGGTCATTGTCGAACTACCCGACGGCACCGAGTTGTCAGCGGAAGCCGACGCCGATAGTGACCTTCCCTCGCTGCGCCCTGGGCACGAGCACTGGGTTGCGTGGTCACACACAGCGGCGTACGCACTCGAGGGTTGGCCCGAACGGGCTGGTGCGACAAGTCTTGACGTTGACCATATTGAGGCTGGATTGTGATTGGGTTTGTCCGACCAGTCGTGGCGGCTATCGTGTGGGCGAGTCAATGTTTTAACAACGCAAGTTCACAGATTGTGGGAGGACACAGATGAACATCTCAAAGCGCGAATTTTCCCGACGCCAACTTCTCATTCGCTCCGGTCTTGCCGGTGCTGCGGGGTTGTCATTACCAGCAATCCTCGCGGCGTGCGGTGGCGACGACGGCGTTGACAGTGGCGCACTGACACTTCTTTTCGAGAACTGGCCTGAATACATTGACGTGACCGATGGTGACGTACTTGGCACGATTGATCGTTTCATCGCCGCCAGTGGAGTTGCCATGTCCTACTCGGAGGCATTCAACGACAACCTCGAGTATTTCGCCAAGATCCAGCCTTTGCTCGGCACGGGTAAGAGTATTGAGGCAGACATTATTGCGCCCACTCAGTGGATGGCAGGTCGCCTCCGGAAACTTGACTGGCTTGAGAAGTTGCCGCTGAACAAGATCCCCAACAGCAAGAATCTTGAAGATGCGTTCAAGTTGCCTCCAAGCGATCCAACCGGTGAGTACAGCCTTCCGTGGCAGTCCGGAATTGCGGGTATCGCCTACAACATTGACGCCACTGGACGAGAGTTGAAGAGCATCGCTGACCTGTTCGATCCTGAATTTAAAGGAAAGATTGGCATGCTCACCGAGATGCGCGACACTGTCGGCTTGCTCCTACTCGGTCTCGGCGTCAACCCATCCGACATCACCTCGTTTGACGAGGCGGCTGGCGCCTTTGAACAACTTGAGAAGGCGAAGAGCGACGGGCAGATTCGTGCTTTCACCGGTAACGACTACATCGACGACTTGGGACTTGGTAATTTCGCCGCGTGCATCGGATGGTCGGGCGATGTGCTCCAACTCGGAATTGATAACCCAAGCGTTCGTTTCGTTGTTCCTGAAGAGGGCGCCACGCTGTGGTGGGACACCATGGTGGTTCCCAAGGGTGCGAAGAACGTTGAAGCAGCAGCCAAGTTTATGGACTTCGTCTATGACCCGGTGCAGGCGGCACAGCTCACGGCCTACGTGCAGTACATCTCGCCTGTGAAAGGTGTCCGAGAGGAAGTCGCCAAGATTGACTCAGCGCTTGCCGACAATCCTTTGCTTTTCCCAGACGACGAGACAAAGAAGCGCTTCTTCCCATTTGCCGACTTGAGCGATGAGGTTGAAATGCAGTTCGAAGAGGCTTTCTCAGGCATCATCGGGGCCTAGCACTCGTGACCCCTCCCGTTGTTTCGAGGGTGAGATCGCTGACCAAAATCTCGAGCGAGCGGTTTGGTCTGGTCGGTCTCATCTTGGTGGGGGTGGCCTTATTGTTGATCGGCGCGAGGATGGTCTCGGGCCCCATCGCGGTTCTTGTTTTAGTGTTTGCCGCCCTCGTGGTTGTGGGTTGGATCAGTCTGGCTATCCTCGGGAATCCTGAAACCAAACGAGCCCTTGCTCCCTATGGTCTATTGAAGCCGGGATCAATGTGGTTGGCGTTGTTTTACCTCGCCCCGCTGTGGACTCTCCTGAAGAGTTCGCTCTCATCGAAGGAAACCCGTTTTGAGGTCTTCCCCTCGTTCACTTGGGAATTCGCCAATTACGGCAAGGCTTTCAGCGATTTCGGTCCGCAGTTCGGTCGTTCGTTCTTATACGCCGGAATCGCCACTGCCCTCACGATTTTGATCGGCTATCCAATTGCCTATGTGATCGCTTTCAGAGCTGGTAAGTATCGCAACCTCCTTCTTGGGCTGGTGGTGATCCCATTTTTCACGAGTTACCTCATTCGCACTATTGCTTGGACCTCGATCCTTGCTGATAGCGGCCCGGTGGTGGGCATCATCGAATCAATTCACCTCTCGGGTGTTCTCGAGTCCCTCAGCGTGATGGACAACGGGCGATTGATCAACACTCCTGCGGCGGTCATTGGCGGTCTCACGTATAACTTTCTTCCATTTATGATCCTTCCAATTTATGTGAGCCTCGAGAAGATTGACATTGGCTTGGTGGACGCTGCACAGGACCTGTACTCCTCTGGATCGCGTGCTTTGCGCAAAGTGGTTCTGCCGTTGTCAATTCCAGGAGTGTTTGCTGGGACTCTATTGACATTCATTCCGGCCGCTGGTGATTTCGTGAATGCACAGTTCCTCGGTAACCCCAACACCACGATGATTGGTAACTCAATCCAGGATCAGTTCTTACGGCAGAACAACTATCCCGTTGCAAGTGCGATGTCCTTCGTGTTGATGGCGATCATCACAGCCCTAGTCGTTGTTTACAGCCGTTTCTTTGGAACCGAGGACCTCGCGTGAGCATCACCACGAAACGCGGACGTGTTGCGCGAGTTGCAGTCAACGTTTTTGCCGGTTTCGGATTTCTTTATCTCTTCTTGCCGATCGCCTTCATCGTGGCGTTCTCGTTCAACCAGCCAAAAGGCAAGTTCAATATTGTGTGGCAGAAGTTCACGTTAGAAAACTGGACCGACCCCTTCTCTGATACTGCGCTGACTGATGCCTTCGTGACCAGCTTGCAGATTGCTGCGATTTCAACTCTCATTGCCACCGTTTTCGGTTCGATGATCGCCATCGCTTTGTCGCGCTATCGCTTTCGAGGATCAGCCGTCTACAACTTCTTGCTCGTCCTACCTCTCACGACACCCGAGATCGTTTTGGGCTCATCACTCGCCACGCTTTTTCTCGGCCAGAGCGTCATTGAATTCGGGTTTACCACCATCGTGATCGCTCACGCCATGTTCCAGATCAGTTTCGTGGCCCTGACAGTTCGGGCTCGCATCCGAGGTTTCGACTGGACACTTGAGCAGGCCGCACAGGATCTTGGTGCTTCGCCCATGCGCACCTTTTGGAAGATCACCTTTCCCTTGATACTGCCAGGAATCCTCGCTGCATCACTGCTCGCTTTTGCCCTCTCGCTTGACGACTTCATCATCACTTTTTTCAACGCTGGTTCGACGCTCACTTTCCCGCTGCGGATATTCGGTGCTTCGCGTGTTGAACTCCCGCCTCAGATCAATGTGCTAGCGACTGTGATCCTTGTCGTGACGATCGCGATCCTCGGAGTGGGTTCGGTCATTGGTCAGCGTCGCCGCAAGCGACTCGGACAGGTTGGTTGAGGGAGTAGTTAACTGGTTTAGTCGGCGCCTTCAGCGATACGCATTGTGGTGGCGAGTGATGGTCCAGATGACGGTGAACCACTCGACACGGTGACCGACTTGATGAGACCCGTGAAGTCGTTGGGGCAGAAATAACTGTCAACGATAGGTAGACCCTCGTGACGACCAATCCACATTCCGCCGGCAGCAGTCGTGACTCCAGGGAACATGAAGAGCCCACCGAAATGACCAGTTGCAACTTGCTCGTCGTTCACGAACAATGCCAGCGCGCCGGCTTTCATGGTGACCGTCAATTGAATTTCGCCTGTAGTGATTTTGCTGGTGCCAACCAGATGAGCGCGTTGGTGTCCGTACACGACATCAAAATGGGGAGTCCCGTGATCAAGTCGTAAGGTCCATCCACCTTGATGATCGCCGAGCGCAGCAATGATTCCATTTTCGGTGGCGGGGCAGTCAACGATGGCCGACATGGTGAAGCCACCAAACATTGACGGAACTCGACCAGCAGCAATGGGGTGATCGCTTGGTTGGTACGTCGCCGAACGTGGCAATGGGTATTCGCCAGGATGCGCTGGATAACCCGCGGCCGGATCAAACAAGGGGAAGACATTGTTTGCCGTAGCTTGTTCAATCCATAGCGACTCAAGTTCGCGGACACGCTCTGGGTATTGGGATGACAAGTCAGTTGATTCAGAGAAGTCGTTCGTGAGATCAAATAGTTGCCAGACATCGGTTTCGTATGAGTGGCTGCCGGTGATGTGCGCGCGCTCATTGAAAAGTGGCGAAACAAAGTTGCTTGTGGCCTTCCAACCTTCGTGATAAATCGAACGCGAACCGTGCATTTCAAAATATTGAGTGTGTCGATGTTCCGGTCGCGAAATATCAAACAACATCGTGCTTGCGTCAACCCCATCAACGCGCTGCTGTTGAACTCCATCGACAACTTCAGGCATTGACAATCCAATTGCACCAAGCAACGTGGGTGCAAGGTCAATGGCGTGAGTGAACTGGTTGCGCACCGAACCAGCATCTGTGATCTTCTTGGGCCAACGAGCAATGAATGGTGCGCGCACGCCACCAAGCCACGAATAACGCTTCCACAATTGGAACGGACTGTTACCAGCCCACGCCCAACCCCACGGATAGTGATTGGTGTGATTGGGTCCGCCGATTTCGTCGATGTTGGCCAGTGCTTCTTCAACTGTCGCGTGATCGCCCAACCATGAAGATGCTTCATTCAATGTTCCGGTTGGTCCACCTTCGCTTGACGTGCCGTTATCGGACATCAAGGTGATGATGGTGTTGTCGGCAAGACCTTGTTCGTCGAGGAATGCCAAGATGCGGCCGATTTGGGCATCAGTGTGCGTCACGAATCCGGCGAAGACTTCCATGTAGCGCGCGAACAAACGTCGTTCGTCGGCCGACAGGGTTGACCATTCGGGAACCCAAGTTGGTCGGGGAGTGAGATTGGTGTCGGGTGGAATGACCCCCATCGCAAGTTGACGTTGGTACGTGCGCTCACGTAACACTTCCCAACCTTCATCAAACTGACCCGCATAAGGTTCAAACCATTCGCGCGTGACATGGTGCGGAGCATGTGCGGCTCCAGTTGCGTACCACAAGAAGAACGGCTTGTCGGTCGTGGCGTGTTGCTGATCGCGAATCATGGAAATCGCTTGATCGGTTAAGTCTTCGGTGAGGTGATACGCGCCACCTTGAGTTGTGTGGGTCGGTGTTGGGATCGGTGTGTTGTCGCGAACTAATTCAGGTGACCAGTGATTGGTCTCGGCACCAAGAAATCCGTAGTAACGCTCGAAGCCCATGCCGAGCGGCCAACGTTCGAATGGGCCCGAAGCTGAATAGTCGGCTTGTGGTGTGAGGTGCCACTTACCGACGCACATGGTGTTGTAACCGTTGTCGCGCAAGATGCGGGGGAGCGCTGCTGCAGTTTTCGGAATACGTCCGCTGTATCCAGGAAGTGCAAACGATGTCTCTTGAGTTGCGCCAACTCCGACCGCATGATGATTGCGTCCAGTGAAAAGTGCGGCACGCGTCGAAGAACAAATTGAGGTGACGTGAAAGCGATTGAGGCGAATGCCGCGTTCTGCTAACGAGTCAATGTGTGGTGTGTTGATGAGCGAACCAAAACAGCCCAATTGCCCAAAGCCAATATCGTCGAGCACGATGACCACCATGTTGGGCGCATCGGCTGGAGGGGTCGGATACGGAACGAGATGGGGTTCGATAGAACTCGCAGCGGCCATGGCACGAGCATAAGCGTTCGGGGCTGAAAGTGAAGAGGGCGAACTGTGTATCAACCACCGATTCGGTATAGCGTTTGCGCTGTCATGCCAAGTACATCTGCTCCGCGTATTGCCCTTGCTCCATCAACCGCACCATCTTGGATGGCCGATGCGGTGATTGCAGGTGGCGGCGAAATCGTTCCGCTCGCAGATGCGGAGGGCCTCATATGGGGCGCGCCGCGCACCCCTGACGCTCTTGAAGAAATTCTGCAAGATGCTGATCACATCAAATGGGTTCAGCTTCCCTTTGCTGGCATCGAAAATTTCATGCATCTCATTGACAACAACCGTTTGTGGACATGTGGCAAAGGCGTCTATGCCGAGCCAGTAGCCGAAATGGCGTTGGCTTTGATGTTGGCTGGAATGCGGGGTATCAATTCGTACGCTCGTCAAGCCACATGGAGCGGTCCGCGTGGACGCAATTTGCATGAGGCTCACGTGACCATTTTGGGTGGCGGAGGAATCACTGAATCATTGGTGCGCATGCTGGCCCCGTTCAATTGCCACATCACCGTGGTGCGTAATCGTGTGGCTGAAATGGAGGGTGTTGATGAAGTTCTCGAAAGTGATCGATTGATTGACGCTCTCACTGGTGCCGACGTTGTTGTTTTGGCCTTGGCCTTAACCCCAGAAACTGAAGGAATTATCAGTCGATCTGAACTTGAAGCCATGCAAGATCACGCCTGGATCATCAATGTGGCCCGTGGTGGACACATCGTCACCGACGATTTGGTGTGGGCACTGGAAAATAATGTCATTGGCGGTGCTGGTCTTGATGTGACCGAGCCCGAACCATTGCCCGATGGTCATCCGCTGTGGTCGTTAAACAATTGCATCATCACGCCTCACGTGGGCAACACGCCAGCCATGGCCGTTCCGTTGCTGAGTGAGCGGATCACTGAGAATGTTCGTCATTGGGCAGATGGTGAAGATTTAGTCGGTCCAGTGTTTGTTGACCTCGGTTACTAGGCAAGACAAGTAGTCGATGATGCAAGGCATTCACTATCAGCGACTCGGCGTTTCGCCGACGGCGACTCCCGAAGAAATTCGCACGGCGTACCGCAACCTGGCTCGCATTCATCACCCCGACAAACACGAGGGTAAAACGTCAACGCAAATGCTTGAGATCAACGAAGCATGGAGAGTCTTGTCTGATCCAGTTTTGCGTTACAAGTACGACGCCGATCTTCGGGCACATCGCAACGAAGTCAATGAAGACGAAGCGCTGCAACGGCGTGAGCGTTTGCAGAACATTGCAGTTGACGCCGATCTTCGTCATTACTCGCCAGCAAAGTTTCCGTGGAAGTTCGTCGTCGGCGTCTTTGTTTTGGGGACCATTTTGATTTTGGCGCTGGGTGCGTTCAGTAAACCGAGCGAGCCAACACCGATTGACAATGTGCTGCGCGTCGGTTCGTGTGTCGCAGTGAATGAAGTTCAGCAGGAGGCCTACGAGGTTGATTGCACTGAAGTTCATGCCGGGGTGGTTGAACAGATCATTCCGTTCGACGCAGTGTGCCCGTATCCCTTGACCGCCTATCGCGATCGTCAGGGCATGGGACAGGCCTGTGTCGCACCTTCTTGAGGGTGTCGGCTCACAGGTGTAGTGGTAGCTCTCAGAAGTGAGGTGGGGGACTAGGGGCCGCCACCGTGTTGACTCGGAGGCTGTTGTTAATTCAGTTAAGAAATCGGCTTTTGTTGGTGGTGACGATGCAACAGAGCCTTGCTTGGTGTGATGCGACTTGAGTCGAGTTTCAGTTTTTTGCCGTGCAGCTTTTTGTATTCGCTGTCGGCGACTTGAGGCGAGACATGAATTTTGTAATCACGGTCAATGGTGATGAGGTGAAGGTCAAACAGGGTGTGTATGTCTGCTCGGAGCAAC
>Ga0315909_10006886_pt1 | contig 12763 bp, 18 predicted proteins | sample LakEriMetagenome_11_FD_203527 | JGI IMG/M metagenome (GOLD analysis project Ga0315909, IMG submission 203527) | Freshwater fungal communities from buoy surface, Lake Erie, Ohio, United States - Buoy 2 MA125 | ecosystem: Environmental > Aquatic > Freshwater > Lake | place: USA: Lake Erie, Ohio...
TGGTGGATCTGATCCCCAAGATCTACGACACCGAGCGGATCGCCCGCATCATTGGCGAAGACGGCGAGTCGAGCATGGTCAAGATGAACCCCATGCAGCCAGAGCCGGTGCGCAAGATCGTCAACGAGCAGGGCATCGTCATCGACAAGATCTACAACCCCAGCGTCGGCAAGTACGACGTGGTGGTTGTGACTGGCCCAGGCTACGCGACCAAGCGCCAAGAGGCGCTGGAGGCGATGGCTCAACTGCTGCAGACCAACCCGCAACTGTGGGCCGTGGCCGGCGACCTGTTCGTCAAGAACATGGACTGGCCTGGTGCTCAGGAGCTTGCCAAGCGGTTTGCCAAGACCATCGATCCGAAGATCATCGGCGATGCGGACGAAGACCCAGCGCTGCAGGCTGCCAACCAGCAGATGCAAGCGATGGCGCAGGAGATGGAGCAGATGTACAAGATGCTCCAAAGCGTCAACCAGTCGATGGAAGCCCGCGCACTGGAGATCGACGAGTTCAAGGCCAAGACGGACGCTGACATCAAGGCGTATGACGCCGAAACCAAGCGTCTGCAGGCCGTGGCAGCGGGCATGCAGCCCGAGCAGGTGCAGGAGGTCGTGATGCAGACGCTGCGCGACGTGCTGACTGCGGGCGATCTGGTGCAGCCGATGGAGGCCCGCGAGGTGCCTGAGATGGCCGAAATGCCGATGGAAGGGCAAATGCAATGAGTTGCGCTGACTTCGTAGGTACGCTGTTCTTGGCCCGTGATGTGGCCCACAGCGTGCATCTGAACACCCGGTCGTTTGCCAAGCATTCGGCGCTCAACGAGTTCTACGACGCCATCGTGGACTTGGCCGACAAGTTTGCCGAGGCCTATCAGGGTCGGCACGGGCTGATTGGCCCGATCACCTTGATGAGCGCCAAGAAAACGGGCAACATTGTGGAGTTCCTTGAGGACTCGCTGTCCGAGGTCGAAAAGATGCGCTACGACGTGTGCAAGAAGGACGACACGCCGATTCAGAATATCATCGACGAGATCGTCGGGCAGTACCTGTCCACGCTCTACAAGCTCAAGTTTTTGGCGTGATTGAGCTAGGCGGCCAAGTAGGTGAACTGCGCTTCACCGTTGAAATCAAGCGCAAAGACACCGGCAAGGTCGAGCAGTATGAGCTTGTCGGTTTCATCGATGAAGACAAGCTGAAGGAGCTTCAAAGTGGCGGTAACTCACTCGACGGCAGCACGCAACGCTGCGACTGACGCCGTTACGGCGCTGATTGGCGCCAACGGTCGGTTGGCGTTTCGCCTGACCGGCACGGTGAGCGCACCGGGCACGGTGGTGGCCCTGCTGCCCCTGAGCGCTACGGCGTTTGGCGCATCTTCCAGTGGCACAGCCACGGCCAACGCCATCACCAGCGATACCAACGCGACGGGCAACGCCAGTGCGGTGGCCACGGCCACGCTGCAGACCAACGCCGGCACGGTGGTGATCCACTGCGCGGTGGCGGCCTCGGGCTCAGACATCAACATGACCAACGGCCTGACGGTCGCGGCGGGTGACACCGTGTCCTGCTCCAGCCTGACCTACACCGCACTGAGCGCGTAATCATGGCGCTGCCAAACGACTCAATCACCGTCACCCCGGGTACGGGAGCGACGGTTGCCACGCAGTTGGTGTCGGGCAAAGAGTACCAAGTCATCATGGTGGCGATGCCGGATGGGAACATTCAAGGCAGCTTGCCGCAGTACCGCCTGATTTGCCCCAGCCAAGCGGTAGGCGCAAACAAGGTATTTCTTGATCTGTTCAATGCCACTGGTAGCGGCGTATCGCTGCGCGTCCTATCTGCTTTCTGCTACGTGGATAACGACACGGCAGTCACCGGTACGCTGGGTGTTGAAGTCAGCCTGACGCGCACTTCAGCAGTTGGCACAGGTGGCACCGCTGCGACGACAAACGGCACCTCGCTGACAGCTATCACACTCAGTGCGATGGATACCGCCAGTGCAGCGTTGTCGGCCAGCGTAACGGCAAGGTCGGCCCCCACTGGCGGCGCTACTGCTGGCGCAATGGTTGGCCAGCGCTGGGTTTTCACCGAGGAAACATCCGCACCATCCGGTATCGCAGGCACCTTGGGCGCGGAGTTTGTTCGCAACGAAGGCGCGGACCTGATCGTGCGTGAGAACTCGGGATTGCGGTTTGTTCAAGGCACCGTGGCCTCGGTTGGTAACTTGGCGTTCGAGATCACTTTCGAGGTGTTCTAAGCCGTGCTGCTGCCGCTGCTTCTTGGTCAGGGCACGGCAGGGCCGGTAACGCACAACACCAGCGGGGCGTTAACTGGCCCCGGCTCAAACATTGCGGGTGCGGCTGCTCGCGTAGCCGGGGCCGTCACTCACGCCACCAGCGGCACGCTGGCTGGTCAAGGTTCGACCGTTGCCGGGTCATCGGCACGCTTCCGGGCGTTTGCCACCAGCGGCACGCTCACTGGCCAAGGCTCCACGGTCACCGGCAGCGCAGCGCGTGTAGGTGGCCCTGTCACCCACGCCACCACTGGCACCCTGTCGGGCCAGGGCACCACGCTGGCCGGGGCGGCCACACGCTTCCGGGCCTTTGCTACTAGCGGCACGCTCACAGGCCAAGGCTCAGCGCTGGCCGGCAGTGCTAGGCTCAATCGTCCGCACGCTACCACGGGCGCTCTTACAGGCCCCGGATCGGCTGTGGTGGGCAGCGCGGCCCGTACCCGAGCGCACGATGCCTCTGGTGTGCTGTCCGGCGCTGGGGCCATCATCGTCGGCAGCGCGGCGCAAACCATCACTCACGTCACCAGCGGTGTGCTGGTGGGTGACGGCGCGGCTGTTGTGGGCACCGCCGCCCGCATCTCGTTGTACCCTGACCCGTCTGACGTCCGTGCGGGCGTACAATATGGGCCGGGTGGCATCTATACAGGCACCTTGACCGCTGATCCTGTCGAGTTGAAAATCGGCTTGCGGTCTTTCACCGGGAGATTCTGAATGGCAATCAACCTCAAAGCTGTCACCACTCGGTTGGGGTACCAGCAAATCACGTCGCTGTCTTCGGCCACCTACTTGACAGTCCCCCAGACTGATCTGAATGGATTGGCCTGCAAGCCGACCATTGCCATCATCGTGGCTGAGGGTGCAGCAGTGCGCTGGCGTGACGACAACACGGCCCCTACCGCGACGGTGGGCATGCCGCTGGCCACAGGCGTCACGTTCCAGTACGACGGCGATCTGAACCAAATCCGGTTCATCGAACAGACTGGCACCGCCAAGCTGAACATCTCTTACTACTCGTAAGGAGCAGTCATGGTCACCTACGGCGACGGCGGCAGCATCGATCCTGCCAAGTTCCTCGACTACATCGCCCAGCAGTTTCCGACTGATCTGGCCAACCTGATCAAGACCCGCGACGAACTGGCCAAGCGCCAAGGCGCGATGAGCGCGGTCGAGAAGGCCAACAAGGACCGCGAAAAGGCCGCTGCCGAACTCGATGCGGCCACCGCCAAGGCATCGTCCATCTTGGCTGACGCGCAAGCTGAAGCGCTGAAGACGCAGGCCAAGAAGGCCGATGTTGACGCCCGCGAGGCTGTTTTGACGGAGCAGTTGGCTGCGTTCAACACTGACGTTGCGGCCAAGACCACGCATCTGATGCAGCGTGAGCAGCAGGTCGCCAACCGCGAGGCTGCGGTTGCCGAACGTGAAGCTGACTACGCAGCCAAGGCAGCAGCGCTGGAGTCCAGCCGCGCAACGCTCGACGCCCGTATCAAGGCGTTCCAAGACAAGGTCGCCGCGCTTAGCGTGTGAGGTAGCACATGCCTACAGTATCCCTTTCCGTTTTTGGTGGGGTAGGTGCCCAGTTTTTTGACAACAACGGCACTCCGCTGGCGGGCGGAAAAATCTACACCTACGAGGCCGGCACGACTACTCCACTGGCAACGTACACGTCAAGCTCAGGTGCTGTAGCGCACACCAACCCAATTATTTTGGATTCCGCAGGACGAGTTCCGTCTGGCGGTGAAATTTGGGTTGCGCTTCAGTTGTACAAGTTTGTTTTGAAGACTGCGACTGAAGTAACAATTGCCACCTACGACAACGTAGGCAGCAACTTTAACGCAGCGTCCATCATCGCCAATTTCACGGGCAACGGTGCAACAGTTGCATTTAGCTTGGCAAGCGCCCCTGCCAGCGAAAACACGACCAATGTGTACATCAATGGCGTGTACCAGCAAAAGAACACGTACTCTGTTGCTGGGACTACTCTGACTTTTTCTGAAGCGCCTCCGGTTACTTCAAGCATTGAAGTCAACTACGTTTAAGGAGCCACTGTGGCTGACAAAAAGATTTCTGCACTTACCGCCGCAAGCACGCCGCTTGCGGGCACCGAGGTTTTGCCGATTGTTCAGTCAAGCGCCACAGTGAAAGTTGCTGTTGACGATCTGACTGTGAAAAACGTACGGTCAAACGCCACCACAGGCATTTTGCAGATTACCGGCCCAGGAGTTGGAACGACGCGCGTAATGACTACGCCGAACGCTAACTTCACCGCAGCCCGCACTGACGCGGCGCAGTCGTTTACTGGCGATCAAACACTTGCCACAGGCAATCTGATCCAAGGCACTGCTGCCAAAGGCTTTAACTTCACCGCCAACACCCCCGCAGCGGGGATGACGAGCCAGTTGCTAAACTGGTATGAGGAGGGGACGTTTACGCCAACCGTGCAAGGAACAACTACCGCAGGAACCGCGACGTACGATTTTAGAATTGCACGCTACACAAGAATTGGGCGCATGGTGCAAATTGAAATTGCTATGCAATGGAACAGCGGCACAGGAACTGGTAATCTGATTATAGCAGGTTTGCCTTTTACTGTTGCTGCTAACTACGCTTCGTTAACGATAGGTAGAACAGACAGTCTTGCTTTAACGGCGGGAAACATTGCAACAGCATATGCTGACGCAAGTACGTCTAACATATCGTTGCGGCAATATCCGACAGGCGGCGGTGCTGAATCTGCTGTTCCGTATGACGCAGCAGCATTACTATTTATAGCCGGTTGCTATTCAGTTTGAGGAAAACAAAATGTCTTTAACAAAAGCAACCTATTCAATGATTGAAGGGTCGCCAGTTAACGTGCTTGATTACGGCGCTGATCCAACTGGCGTGGCGGATTCAACTGCGGCAATTCAGACTGCGTTTGATGAGAATATCAGTGTCTACGTTCCTGCGGGAACCTATTTGATTGATACGGTTTACCTGAATAACGCAGGGACTCATGTCATTGGTGCTGGAAAGCATCTAACGACATTTCAAATCAAATCCACTTCATCGCTTGGTATTGCACGAAAAGACTACGGCAGCCGACCGGACGGCACGATTGCAACGATGATGATCGGATTTGAACTATCCGATTTCGGCGTAGACATTACGAATATGCCAAACGCTGACACCAGCAAAGGCATCGCCATTGAGGACGGTTACGACCACACACTGCGCAATATCCGCATCATTGACCCTCTGGACGAAACTTCGTCGCGCTGGGGCCTTGAATTGGGCCGCGCGCTTTACACGACCAGCACCTACGACTGCTCGATTGGACGACTCAATCACAAGGGCAATATCGTAAATTCACCGTACAACTTCGGTACGACGGTCACGCACTACAAGTTGGACTCTTGGCACGTTCGCGGACGTGCATACCAGTATGTTTCGTTTTACATGCCGGTGATCCAAAAGGACGGCGACAAATTCGACCTCGACCAAGCCATCAGCAACTGGACGATGATCGGCGGTGATTACGAAGACAGCGGCAATTTCATTCGCGTTACGACTTCCGGCAGTGTTTCCAACATCTTCACCGCCGGCAATTCATTTAACGGGTTCAAGGGCACGCTGTTTGGCGGCGCGGCAGGCCGCCCGCAAGCATCGACAATCATGGATGAAGCGGTGCCTCAAGCGTCGCGCCCGATCACCAGCATTACGCGAGCTGGGTCGATCGTCACGGTGCAAGTGGACACAACGCTCGGCAACGGAATTTTCAAGTTCATGGCCCCCATCGCGGGTCAGTTCATCACCATCGCTGGCTGCGGCGCTCCGTTCGACGGCTTCTTCACGGTGGCAACGGCCAACGCTGTCGCCAATAGTTTTACCTACACGACGCCTACGAGCGGCGCGGCCACTGGCACGAATGGAACCGTGACGCCGGATTGGTCGGTTGGGTATACCTATTTTGCTCTTGGTCACAACAATCTGCTCTACAGCACTTCGGCTGCACAACTGTGGAACCGAGCCAATCAACAGGTCAGCGGCTACACGCTACACAACACGGCTGCGCTTTTCCGTGGTGATGAACTTGGCTCGTTTGCTCCACCAGCGTCTAATGTCTGCTATACCTCCCAGCCGGCGGTAGACAACTATTTTCCTTTTATTTGGCGCAACGCAGCAGGTACAACGGTCGGTTTCATTTCTTGCGATGCGTCCAGCACCAACTACTCAACGAGTTCTGACTACCGGTTGAAAACCAACGTCGCACCTATGTCAGGTGCATTGGCAAGCGTAATGCAGCTCAAGCCTTGCACATTCCAATGGAAGGACGGAGGACAGGCCGCTGAAGGGTTCATCGCGCACGAACTTGCCGAGATCATTCCGAGCGCCGTGGTTGGCCAGAAGGATGATGTATGGCCCGATGGCACGATGAAAGCCCAAGGCGTAGATTCATCGTATGTAGTGGCGCGGCTTGTGGCGGCTATTCAAGAACTCAAGCAGGAGTTTGATGCTTACAAGGCGGCGCACCCATGATTCAATCTTGACCCCGCGCCTTCTTAGCGCATAATCTGAAAACCGCACTGGTCCGGTAGGCCAGGGCTCCACATGAGCAACCATGACTGAAGAAGTCCAAGTCCTAGCGGAAGTAGACTCCGCGCCGGCACAGGCAGCAACGGCTGCGCCTGAAGTCGAAGCAAGTTCGCCGGAAGTAGCTGAGAACCAAGTCGAGCAGACAGCAGAGGAGAAGAAGTTCTCTCAGGCTGAGATTGACGCGATGATCAGCAAGCGCCTTGCAAGAGAGCAGCGCAAGTGGGAACGAGAGCAAGCGGCCAAGTTTGCAGAGATGCAAACCCGGCAGTCTGCGCCAAAAGATGTTCCGCCAGTTGATCAGTTTGAGTCTCCTGAAGCCTACGCCGAGGCGCTGGCTGTCAAGAAGGCCGAAGAACTGATTGCCTTGCGAGAACAGCAAAAGGCTCAGGCAGCGATTGCTGACGCCTACCACGACAGAGAAGAAGAGGCCCGGAACAAGTACGACGACTTTGAACAGGTCGCCTACAACCCGAGCGTCCGAATCACTGACGTGATGGCTGAGACGATCCGCGCTTCTGATGTTGGCCCTGATGTAGCCTACTACCTCGGAGCTAACCCCAAAGAAGCGGACCGTATCTCGCGCCTCTCGCCGTTCTTGCAAGCAAAAGAAATTGGGAAGATTGAGGTCAGGTTGACCGACAATCCGCCCGTTAAACGAACCACATCTGCGCCAGCACCAATCACACCTGTAACGGCCCGTGGCAGCAACAACAACCCGTCATTCGACACGACTGACCCGCGTTCCATCAAGAACATGAGTACGTCGGAGTGGATTGAAGCTGAACGAGCCCGCCAGATGCGTAAGTTGCAGGCCCAGGCTTCTCGCTAAGATTTGAAAGGACTCAATCGTGGCTAATAGTATTCTGACCATTGACATGATCACCAGGAAGGCCCTGGAGATCCTGGAAAACAACTTGGTGCTCACGCGCAACGTGAACCGCCAGTACGATGACAGCTTCGCTGTCGAAGGGGCCAAGATCGGCTCCACGCTGCGTATCCGCCTGCCGGACCGCGCTCTGGTGACTGACGGCGCCGCTCTGCAGACGCAGGACGACAACGAGCAGTTCACGACCCTGACGGTCGCCTCGCAAAAGCACATCGGCGTGAACTTCACGTCCGCCGAACTGACGATGCAGTTGGACGACTTTGCAGATCGTGTGCTGAAACCTCGTATCAGCCAGTTGGCCTCCAGCATCGACGCTGACGTTGCCAACGCCTTCCGCACCATCGGTAACTCCGTGGGTACCCCTGGCACCACGCCGTCTACCTCGCTGGTTCTGCTGCAAGCTCAGCAGAAGCTCAACGAGAACGCCGCTGTGATGTCGCCCCGCTACGCTACCGTCAACCCGGCTGCCAACGCTGGTCTGGTCGAAGGCATGAAGGGCTTGTTCAACCCCACCGACACCATCAGCAAGCAGTTCAAGAACGGCATGATGGGCACTGGCGTGCTGGGCTTCGACGAGATCAACATGTCTCAGTCGATCAAGCAGTTCACTTGCGGCACCCGCGACGCTACCGGCGGTTCTACCTCTGCGGCTGTGTCTTCCGAAGGCGCTACCACCATCGCCATTACCGGCGCTGGTGCTAACGACACCGTGAAGGCTGGCGACGTGTTCACCGTGGCTGACTGCTACGCTGTGAACCCGCAGACCCGCGAGTCCACCGGTTCGCTGTTCCAGTTCGTCGCTACGGCTGACGTGACTCTGGGCGCCAGCGGCGAAGGTAACGTCACCGTGGCTCCGATCTACTCGGCCAACCATGCTCTGGCTACCGTCAACGCTCTGCCTGGAAACAGCAAGGCTGTGGTGTTCGTCGGTGCTTCTGGCGGCCAGTACGCTCAGAACTTGGTGTACCACAAGGATGCCATCACGTTCGCCACCGCTGACCTGCTCCTGCCCCAAGGCGTGGACATGGCTGCGCGTGCCGTTCACAATGGCATCAGCCTGCGTGTCGTGCGCCAGTACGACATCAACAACGACCGCATGCCTTGCCGGATCGACGTGCTGTACGGCTACAGCACCATTCGTCCGCAGATGGCCTGCCGTCTCTGGGGCTGATGAGAATGGGGGCTACGGCCCCCAGTCTTACAACTGAACACTGAAAGGAATTGATCATGGCTCTCCCTAATGGCGCTGGTGGTTACCAGATTGGCGCTGGCAATGCGTCTGAAGCTCAACTGCTGGTTCAAGGTGCTCCGACCGCTCTGACGGCTGGCGCTACCGCGACCGCTGCTCAACTGGCCAACGGCCTGTTCACGTTCAACGGCACTGCAGGCAACCTGCAACTGCCGACCGTGGCAGATCTGGAAGCTGGCATCCCGAACGCTACCAAGGTCAACGCGGCTTTCGACTTCTTCATCGTCAACACTGACGCTGCGGACGCGATCACGCTGACCACCGGTACGGGCTGGACGATTGTTGGCGCGGCTGCTGTTGCTTTGAGCACTTCGGCTCACTGGCGTGCCCGCAAGACCGGCGACGGTGCTTGGACGGCATACCGCATTTCCTGAGCTTAAGGGGGCTTCGGCCCCCTTTTACAGAAAGGATTGATCATGCCTAATACCAAGGCTGTCGGCGTCGCGTATAGCGACCCCGAGTTTGAAAGCGTTACTGTCACGGGCGCAGTTGCTGTTACGGGCGCCGTTACCGGCGCTTCGGTTTCAGTCACGGGCGCCCTCAACGGCACGCAACTGGACTTGAACGCGCCCGTTACCAAGACGGCTTCGTTCTCGCTGGCTGCGACTGAAAACTTCGTCGTCTGCAACGGCGCGGGCACCATCACCGTCACGTTCCCCACTGCCTCGGCCAACACGGGCCGCGTGGTGTGGATCAAGACGATTGCTGCTCAAACCGTCGTGTCTGCGTCGTCGAACGTCAAGCCAATCAACTCCAACACTGCAGGCACGGCAATCCTTGCCGGCACTGCAGGTGCTTGGGCCATGTTGGTGTGCGACGGCACCGACTGGATTGTGATGTCCTCGTAATCCAAAGGGGGCTTCGGCCCCCTTCTCATATGCCAATCATTTACATGAGACATCCGATCCACGGCGCTAAAGTGGCGACGATGGAACTGGAAGCGGAATACGACGAACGCAACGGATGGGAGCGGTATACTCCCGGCCAAGACGCTGATGTCGAACCTGTGCTGCCGGTCAACGCTTTGACCGAGCGCACCCGCCGCCGTAGGGAGGTTGTCAATGTCCACCACAGCGGGTGATCAGATCAACCGCGCCCTGCGTTTGCTGGGCGTTTTGGCAGAGGGTGAAACGCCTTCTGCGGCTGTCTCGCAAGACGCGCTGATGGCTTTGAACCAGATGATCGACAGTTGGAACACTGAGCGGTTGTCTGTTTTCTCAACTCAAGACCAAGTGTTCACTTGGCCCACCAGCACGGTCAAGCGCACGCTGGGGCCAACGGGCGACTTCGTTGGCAACAGGCCCATCCTGCTGGACGACGCGACGTATTTCCGCGATCCCGGCACAAACGTCAGCTTTGGCATCAAGCTGATCAACCAGCAGCAGTATGACGGTATCGCGGTCAAGACCGTGACCTCGACGTACCCGCAGGTGCTGTGGGTCAACATGACCTACCCCAACATCGAGATGTACGTCTACCCAGTGCCCACGCGGCTGCTGGAGTGGCACTTTATCTCGGTGCAGGAGTTGACCAACCCGGCTACGCTGGCCACCACGCTGGCGTTTCCCCCAGGCTACCTGCGGGCGTTCACCTACAACTTGGCGATGGAGATCGCACCTGAGTTTGGTGTCGAACCCCCGCCGCAGGTGGTGCGGATCGCCATGACGTCCAAGCGCAACCTGAAGCGCATCAACAACCCGGACGACGTGATGAGCATGCCGTACTCGTTGATCGCAACACGCCAGCGGTTCAACATCTATGCTGGCAACTATTGAGCCTAAGCCTGCAAAGCACGTCATCCGCTGGTTCCTGCGAACCTTCGGCTTTGGCGGCATCGCGTTGCCACCGCTAGGCGTCTACATTCTGGCTGAACGGTTGGGCGAGGAGCGGCTGGTACGGCATGAGCAGCGGCACTGGCTGCAGTACCAGATGCTCGGAGCGCGGCGGTTTTATCTGCACTACATCTGGTACACAATCCGATACGGCTATCGGAACAATCCGATGGAAGTTGAAGCCCGTGCGGCTGAAGTAAGCACAGCATGAAGACGCCCATCCTTGGCTCCTCCTATGTGGCCCGCAGCGTCAACGCTGCGGACAGCCGCATGGTCAACTTGTTCCCGGAGATCGTGCCGGAAGCAGGCAAGGAGCCGGCGTTTCTCAACCGCGCTCCGGGGCTGCGTCTGTTGGCTACACTCGGCACTGGCCCGATCCGAGGGCTGTGGTCGTTTTCCAACGACGCCGCCACTGCGTTTGTCGTCAGCGGCACGCAGCTCTACAAGATCAACACCAGCTACGTTGCGACGGCGCTGGGCACGGTGGCCGGCACGGGGCCGGTCAGCATGGCCGACAACGGCATCCAACTGTTCGTTGCAGCCAACGGCCCCAGCTACATCTACAACAACGCGACCAACGTCTTTGCGCCGATCTCCGACCCGGACTTTCCGGGCGCAACGACGGTGGGTTACCTCGACGGGTACTTTGTATTCAACGAGCCGAACAGCCAGAAGATTTGGATCACAAGCCTGCTTGACGGCACCAGCGTTGACCCACTCGATTTCGCCAGTGCCGAGGGCTCACCTGACGGCGTGGTGTCGGTGCTGTCAAACTTCCGCGAGATTTGGGTCTTTGGCACCAGCAGCGTAGAGGTCTGGTACAACACGGGCGCGTCGGACTTCCCGCTCCAGCGCATCCAAGGCGCGTTCAACGAGTTGGGCTGCGCCGCGCCGTACTCGGTGGCCAAGATGGACAACGGCGTGTTCTGGCTGGGCTCTGATGCCCGTGGCCACGGCATGGTCTACCGCGCTGACGGCTACACCGGGAAGCGCATCAGCACGCACGCGGTCGAGTGGCACATCCAAAAGTACGGCAACCTAGCCGACGCGATTGGGTACACCTACCAGCAAGACGGCCACAGCTTCTATGTGCTGATCTTCCCGAGCGCCGACACGACTTGGGTGTACGACGTCGCTACCGGCGCGTGGCATGAGCGTGCCGGCTGGAACAACGGTGCGTTCACGCGCCATTGGTCAAACTGCCAGATGTTCTTCGACAACGAAGTCATCGTCGGCGACTATCGGAACGGCAACATCTACGCCTTTGACCTTGAGGACTACTCGGACAACGGCCAGATCCAGCGCTGGTATCGGACGTGGCGGGCGTTGCCGACCGGGCAGAACAACCTCAAGCGCACCGCGCATCACACGCTGCAGATCGATCTGGAGTCGGGTGTCGGCCTTACCGGCTCCATGATCGCGGAGACGATATACCTTCAGACTGAGAACGACGAGTACCTTGTAACCGAGTCTGACGACTACTTGATTTCAGATGACCTGACGCCTGTGACCCAAGGCAGCGACCCGCAGGTCATGTTGCGCTGGAGCGACGACGGCGGCCACACTTGGTCGAACGAGCACTGGGCCGGCATCGGCAAGATCGGCGAGTATTACCGCCGCGTGTTCTTCCGCCGGCTGGGCATGACGCTCAAGTTGCGCGACCGCGTGTACGAACTGTCCGGCACTGATCCCGTAAAAGTTGCCATCGTGGGGGCTGAACTCATCATCAGCCCGACGAACGCCTAATGGCTACGTCGCCCAGCGCCACCCCTACGCCGATCACCCCACCTCGGGTGCCGATCATCGACCCCCGCACGGGGTTGATCGACCGCGCTTGGTATCAGTTTTTCCTGTCGCTGTTTCGCGCATCGACCACGGCACTTGACGATCAGAACTTTGGGCCGCCGGTACAAGACCTGAGCGGCGACTTCAGCAACC
>Ga0315909_10006887_pt1 | contig 12759 bp, 12 predicted proteins | sample LakEriMetagenome_11_FD_203527 | JGI IMG/M metagenome (GOLD analysis project Ga0315909, IMG submission 203527) | Freshwater fungal communities from buoy surface, Lake Erie, Ohio, United States - Buoy 2 MA125 | ecosystem: Environmental > Aquatic > Freshwater > Lake | place: USA: Lake Erie, Ohio...
TAAAACTTACAGCGCATTAGGACAAGAAACATCATTGAGTGAAGAAGATAAAAGATGGGTATATAAGCCAACATTATTATGGCAAATTGGAGATACACAAGAACTTAAAAAAGAAGGAAAGACAACTGGATACTCTCTTTCTGCATTAACATTAAATCAAGATATTTCTAATCAGCCTCCATCAGTGGTAAATCATGAACTTATAAATAATATAATTGATTTTGGCGAAAGCATTTATTTAATTTCAAGGTATCAAGGGTACTTTTATGCAAATGGAGAGGTTATAAAATATGATGCAGTAGAGTACAACATAAGCGAAATTGGAAATGTTTGGCTTAGCAATGAATCTGAATACAAGTATTATTTAAACAAACTTCCGTATAATGGCAAGATATATCCAACTGGCAGAGTAAGAATTTTTTCTGAGCCATATTATGTCAAAATTAATGGTGTTGAAAAAAGACAAAATGGAGCAGTGTTTAAGCATGGAAGAGCGCAATTTGGTACACAGATAACAAACCATTCATCTGGATTGCCATCAAATTGGACAGACGCAGCAAATCGTAAAGGCTGCTCAATGTCGTCAAAGTATCTTTTTGGATCAGAAGTTTTCCAGGGTACAGCAACTGTAGGTGCTGCTGCTGGAGTAAGAACTGAGTTAGCAAAAAGAAGTACAGCAAATGGTGTCATTAAAAAATATTTGTCAAAATATGATCTTACAGAGTCTGAAGTTTTACAAATTAATAAAATTGATCCTACAAAAAATAAAGGGGTTGTTCAGTCTTCAGCACTTGTTTTAAAAGGACCAAATTTTAATACGACTTTTATACAACCAATAGATTTTATTACATATGTTCACAAACCATTAGAAGATAGATTTAAACATTTTGGAACAAGAATGAGAATTATTGGGTCTTCTATTTCAGACTTACAGGATGAAGATGGCACAGTTTCTAAAAAAATTATCCCTCTTGATGGAACAACATATTATCAGTTAAATTCAGAGTCTCCAAATCAATCAGTAAACGTATCTGGTAATTCTGGTGGCATAGGGGTTCTTGTAAATCCAGAAACTAATAATGGATACTATTTTGAAATTATTTCTTTAGACGGTGGAACTAATGAAACAGCAAATATTGTTTTTTATAAAATATATTCAGATGCAAGTTTGACCGCAGTAGACGGATATGGATCACAAGCGTTTCCAGAATTGCTTTGGAGTGGTAATGGAGACATTCTTTCAGATACTGGTAATTTTGTTGGTGTTGCAAGAAAGTTTTATGAAAATTATGACACCGTTTATGATTTGTCTATAGAGTATATTGACAATGTTGAAAATACTAATGCTAGAAGATTTTTCTTATATATTAATAATACACTAGTTGCAACTATTGATGATAAACAACCATTGCCAAAATACAATAATGTTGCCTTGTTTACTCGTGGATCTTCAAAGTGTATGTTTGAAAATGTTTATGCTTTGACTGAAAATTATTCAGAAAACTCAACTGTTGGAATTACAGAGCCTATAGCAAATGTTTTTGGTGGAGAGTCTATAAACATAAACGCAGGATTGAGAAAATATGCATTAAGCGGAGTTTTACAACAAACTTATTTATCTGGAATAAGTGCAGCAGAACCAAACAAATTTAAAGTATATTTTGAAGAGTTTGGTACTATTATGAGAGAGTGTGCGTATTTTAATATTAGATTTGATAATGCATATCCATCATTATTTTCAAAAATCATTAAACTTCCAGAAAGAACAAAAGACTATGTGGTTTCTGGTTTTCAATCAAGTGCTTATGGAGCAGAGTTTTTAATATTTAATGCAACAGATTCATTATTAGATTTAGGAACAACAGAGAATAACTTTTTAAATATTAGCGGTATTGCTTTTACACAGGATGGAGGAGGCCAACTAACTGTTGACGATTATTTTAAAAAGAGATCTAGTTTTTCAGATCCAGAATTAGTTGCAAGTGCTTTAGTCTATTCTCCAACATTTGAAAAACAACAATATGACAACATTAGAATAAGTAGAATTACATATGGAAATAATGAATTTTCTATTGAAAGCGACTATATTCAAAATCCAGATGATGCCGAATTATTAATGGAATGGATTTTAAATAAGTTGATGGTTCCCAAAAAGGCTATAGGTTTAAATATTTTTGCTACACCAACCATACAACTTGGAGATCTTGTAACAATAGACTATAAGAATGAAAATGGTGTGGATATGGTTGCACCTTCATCATCTAAGTTTATAGTTTATAATATAGAATATTCTAGAAGTAACAGGGGTCCATCAATGACAGTTTATTTGAGTGAGGTGTAGAATGTCATATAATTATGATGAAGGCAATACTGCTGATATTATTAAGGCAGCATCAGATTGGATGTCAAAAAATTTAATGCCTGTTGTAAATACTGGAACTTCTGGATATGCATTTGATGTTGATGGATACACTGGACAACCAGTTGAAGTAAAACCAACAACTCCGTCATCTTATTCTCCACCAAATGAAGGTGGTCCACGATACTCTAGTTCATCTGGATCTAATTTAGTTGCAAAAATGCCAGTAAAAATACCATCGCCAGAATATGTAGATTTTAATGAATCTGAAAAGGCACCAATAACGGCTAATGAAATATTAAATCTATATTTTGAACAAATTAATGGACATGCTCTTCTTTTGCTTAGTAACGTAAATTTTGTAAATGCTCAAAATATATCTTATCAACCAATATTAAATATGTTTGATTTCAAACAAACATATGATCCAAAAAAACTTTTAGGTTTACAGGATACATCAGACACATTTTTTTCCAACTTTTCTATAAAATTAGACAATAAAATACCAAATCAGCCAAGTAACAGTAGTACAAATGGCACAAATGTTTATATTGCAACCAATCAAGAAGGGGTAGCAACTCAGGAACTTACTGGGTATAACCGTTTTGCTAGAATTGTTATTGAAACAATTAATATGGAAAATGATGAAAGGGTAGAGATAGAAGTGCTTTCAGGTGGTACAATAGAGACAGATTTAATTGAGGAGTATGGTTCATGATAACAAATAATGGTAAAGAAATAGTAGCAAAGTATATGATAGGAACTGCTCCAGCATATGCGTCATATATGGCTTTTGGTTCCGCAGCAAAGCCTTTGGGAATAGCAGACGCACATGATTTTGTTGGTTATTCAGCAAAAGAAGAACTTGGTTTTGAAATGTTTCGGGTTCCAATATCTTCAAAAGGATATGTCTACGAAGATGGTGTAAACAAATTAGTTTTTACATCAGAACTGCCAAGTACAGAAAGATATGAAATCACTGAGATTGGAATTTATTCTGCTGGATCTAATCCGTCAGCATCTGGATTTGATAGCAGAAATATTGTAGTTTTTTCACAAGAAGAGGCGTGGCAATATGTAACTACAACTCCAACAAGCATTCCATCAATATCAACACCTTTAGACTCTGCTGATGATAATGTTATTGATGTTGTTGATGATGTATTTCAGGCTGATGCAGATAATAGAATTTTTTATAAAAATAATAGAACACAGTACCACGAAAGATGTAGATTTTTTAATAATATGATTATGATAGTTGGAGATTATTCAAGCATACTAAGTGCAACAGCATCAACTGATTTATCTTCTACGGCACATATTTTAAAGACTGGGCTTGCAATTAATTTATCACAAAACTCTTTATCAGATAAGATAAAGATTGCTTTTTCATTAGTCAATAAAACTGCTAATACAACATTAAGCGCAGAATACAGTGAGCCAGATAATGTAAAAATTATTATTGATTTTATCAATACATCTACAAAAAAGGCAAGGTTGGTTTGTAATGTTGCTAAAACAGATACTGGTGTAGACTTTAAATCAAACAGGTATTATGTTATTGAAAAAAATATTTCTGATGCAGTACAGGATAGTGGATTTTCTTGGGCAGATATAACTTCAATGAAGATCTATACATGTGTAGTGGATGACTCTGCTTTATCTTCAGACTATTATGTTGCCCTTGATGCAATAAGAGTAGATAATGTAACAACACAAAATCCATTGTATGGTTTAGTTGCATATACAACTGTAAAAAACGCTTCTGAACAACCAATACTAAAAGGTCCTAATACCAATAACTATATTGAGTTTAGGATGGCGCTAGGTGTTCAATAATGGCAGATAGTAATATCAAAAAATCAATAGTTAAACCTATTCCAGAGTTTAGTGGAAAAACTGGAAAATATAAACTAAGATATAGAATTGTTTCTGAAGATAGAAATAGAACATCTCATTGGTCTAAAATTCATGAAATATCTGTTCCAAGTGTTACTCAACTAACTACAGATAATTATCAATTTGTAGTAGAAGAAATAAATCAGCCAGGTGGAAAAAAAATACATGTGGTTGAGTTGTGGTGGACACCAAACAGTTCTTATTTATTTAACTATTATGATATATACATTGCTTTAAATAAAGCAGTTGGAGAGCCATCAATATCTGACTATAGTTATTCTGGAAGAGTTTTTTCTCCATCATTTTCTGTTTATTTGGACGATGATACTACAGATAATTTTAGTATTATAGTTCATTCTCCAACATATGATAGTATTATAAATTCAAATCAAATCCTTATTAAAACAGCGAAGCATGTGGTATAATTAAATATTATGGCAATTTTACCAACTCCACAAAGAGGTCAGCCACTAGATGTTTCATACATTAATAGCATTGTTACAGAATTAAATAATGTTATTTCTCAAACACTACCAACAGCATCTAATGTAACTACAATAAAGTCTTCACCAACTGCTGCTCCACAAACAACTCCAACATTAAAAGCACAAATCTATGGAGAGGTTTATAGCGTTGCAAGTGCATCTACAGTAACTGCTGGCGAAGAAAAACCATTTGATATTAATTTTAATTTTAGATATCCTCCAATTGTTGTTGCAACTCCTTGGAACAAAAGTGGTACTGACTCTGGTAAAAATGTTTCAGTATATATAAACAATGTTACTTCATCAAAAGCAACGCTAGTTGCTAAATTTGCAACGGGTGGAGTGGCAACAGTTGACGTTAATGTTTTAATTATTGGAATTCCAAATTGAAATGCATAAAGTGCAAAGGTAAAATATTAGTAGATCGCCAATTTAGCACACAGGGGCATATTGAGGTATACTGTATAGTATGTGGTAAAAGAAATTTTTATCATCCACCAGACAGTTCTAAAGAGGGATTATGGCTTCTTTCTCAGGAAAAGATGAAGGCAAAGATTACAATAGCGCCTCTATAATTTCTGGTAGTAAAAAAATATGGTTTCTTAATGGAGATCTTGTAAGAGTATATCATAATAGCAGGGCCACTGGAACTATAACTTTATATAATATAAATAAAGATCAAAATGAAATTTGTTTTTTACATGAGTTTAAAAAGAAAAGAGAAAGAGCATTTACTGTGAATGAAACATCGCAATTGTTAAATAGGCACAGAAAGTATATGCCTCTTTTAATGAAGCGTGGTATTATTCCATATCCTAAAGGATGTAGTAAAGATGGAAAAACAGGTTTTCAGATTAGATCATATTATTCTGAAAGTCAGATTAGAGAAATGAGAGATATTCTTGCATCAATTCATCAAGGCCAGCCTAGAAAAGACGGCTTAGTAACAAATAATAATACGCCCACTAAGCAAGAGTTGACTCGTAGAATGGGTGATGGTATACTTACTTATACGAAAACTGAAGATGGCAGATATATTCCAGTTTGGAATGAAAGCATTAACTAGACCCTTGGAGGGTATATGGAAAAGAACGATGAGACAAAAGTCTCCGTTACATTAGGATATACATTAAATTTAGGCAACTTTCAGTCGCTTAGACTTGATTTAGGCGTGGTTGATTCTAAAAGAGATGGCGAGACCACAAACGATGCTATGGAGCGTGTATACGGCTTTGTAGAGGCTAAATTGACTGAAAAGATCAATGAGGCTAAGGCAGAGATTTCAGAGTAATGGCAGATCGCAAAGACCGAATGGCTTTGCTAAGTCGTTATTCAAAACATCATAAAGAAAGATATGAAGCAAAGCCAACATTAAATTTAAACGTAGAGCAGTGGGCTTCTGATGCCTTGATAGAATCATATGGAATGTCTTTGTGTTATGAGTTGTTAGAGTACTACTTTAAAGTTGCACAAGAGCCTACTTGGAATCATTTTGCATATAATGCAGAAAAGATATTAAAGGCTAAACTTGACAAACAGCAAGATGATATGGAAAGATTAGAAAGACGTAAAAAAGCAAAGGAATGGCTAAGTGAATAATACTGAGGCAAAAGTAATAAATGCTGTTTTAAAAGATAAACAAATCCATGTTCTTTTGCAAGCAAATATAGACAATATTCTTAGAACACATTCTGATATTTGGAACTTTGTTAGAAACTATTTTGAACATAACAGTTCTGTTCCGCCATCATCTCTAGTTGTAGAAAAATTTAGAGACTTTGAGGTTATTGAAGATGTTGGTGCAACAAAACATCATCTTGAAGAATTACAGCATGAATATTTAAATGATAGCCTTAAAGATATTTTAAGGTCTGCTGCAACAGAGGTGCAAAATGATAAGGGTGCAGAGGCATTAACAAATCTTATTACTAAAACTTCTGAACTTAAAAAGAACACATCAGCAGTTCGTGATATTGATGTTATTGACTTAGATTCTGCTATTGCATATTTTGAACATATTAAAGCACTAGAAGCAGCAGGCAATGTTGGAATTAAAACTGGTTTGCCAGGATTTGATAACTACCTTCCATCTGGAATTACTTCTGGACAATTAGGAGTTTTCTTGGCATATCCAGGAATTGGTAAATCATGGCTTGCTCTTTATTTTGCAGTACAGGCTTGGAAACAAGGAAAAACTCCTTTAGTAATTAGTCTTGAAATGTCTGAAACAGAAGTTCGTAATCGTGTATTTACGATTATGGGTGAGGGACTTTGGTCTCATCGTAAAATAAGTCAAGGCAACATTGAAATGGAAACTCTTAAAGATTGGCACAAGAATCATCTTGCTGGCAAAAATCCATTCCACATTATTTCAAATGACCAAGGTGGAGAGATTAGTCCGTCAGTTCTTAGAGGAAAGATAGATCAATACAAGCCAGACTTTGTTATTGTAGACTATCTACAACTTATGACACCAAATCAAAAGTCTGACAATGAAACAGTGAGAATGAAGAATCTTTCTCGTGAACTTAAATTAATGGCTATTTCTGAAGAAGTTCCAATTATTGCTATCTCATCTGCTACTCCAGATGATGTAAATGATCTTAGTAGTGTGCCTACGCTTGGTCAAACAGCATGGTCTAGACAAATTGCCTATGATGCTGACTGGGTTATGGCTTTGGGTAGAGCAACTAACTCAGACATTATAGAATGTGCCTTTAGAAAGAATCGTAATGGTTTTATGGGGGAGTTTTTAGTCCAGGTAGACTTTGACAAAGGCTATTATCGTTATAAAGACTATGAAGATAAGCAGTTATAATATGGTATGTTCTTTAATCATAAGCCGATTAAAAATTTTATGGTCGATGGCCTTATAAAAGATGAGGCTACAGTTCCAAGGCTTAAAGAAGAATATATAAGACTATTAATTGTTCAGATGAAGGAAACTGGATATGTTCCAAGAATTGACATAGAACCAAGTTTTACGCTAGACTATAATAGTGAAAAAGAATCTTTTAATTTTAAATTGACAGTATATGGAATATTTGTAGGGAGAAAAAAGACAGAATGGATAATCGCAGTAGACGGCAGCAGACCAATATCTTTACAGAAGAGCAAATTAAAAGAGTTCTCATCGGATCAGGAATCACCATTGAGTCAGAGGTAGGCTCAGACTTTATCATATTTTGTCCATATCACAGCAATACAAGAACTCCAGCAGGAGAAGTTTCTAAAGAGTCTGGGTTGTTTTTTTGTTTTGGTTGTCAGCAAACTTCTGAACTACAAGAATTAATCATGAAGACTACTGGAAGGTCATACTTTGAATCAATTCGTTTTATTAAAAGCAAGGAAAAAGAAACAAATATAGAGGATTTAGTAAATAAAAAATTATACAAACCAAAAGAGTTTATTCAGTATGATGAGTTATTAATTAAAAGATTAAATAATCAAGCATTAGAGTCTCCAAGAGCAATTAGATACTTTGAAGGTAGAAGAATAACAAAGCAATCTCTTGAAAGATTCAGCCTTGGATTTTCAGAAAAACAAGACATGGTTACAATACCAGTTCAATCTCCAGATGGAATGACTATTGGATTTGTAGCAAGAACTATTGAGGGTAAAGAGTTTAAAAATACTCCAGGTCTTCCTAAAAGTAAAATACTGTTTAATCTTCATAGAGTAAGGCAGTCTAACAAGGTTTATGTTGTTGAATCATCTTTTGATGCTATAAGAATAGATCAAGTAGGTCTTCCAGCAGTTGCAACCCTTGGTGCGAATGTTTCTAGTTCTCAGATAGAATTATTAAAAAAATATTTTAATGATATTTATATAATATCTGATAATGACGATGCTGGAAATACTATGGCAAACAAACTTATTGACAAACTTGGATCTAGAGTATCTAAAATAGAACTAGATAAAAAGTATAAAGACATCGGAGATATGCTAGATAGTGATATACTTAATACATTGAATACAAAAACAATATCTAGCATTATAGGAAACTTATGAAAAAAAATATGCAGTGGTGGCATGCAATTAAAACAATGTTCAAAAAAGAATATTGGAATAAACCAAACACTGTTGAATTTTTTGCCTTTATGACTAAGATTACAATTATATTTCCAGGTTTAATTTTAGGGAAACAGTGGTGGTGGCTTTATATATTTGCACTTGTATCAAGCCTCGCATTAATTTGGTCTTCTACAATAAAGACATTGCCAACAATTATTTGGTTTAATATTCTATGGACACTACTTGCTAGTTTAGCGATTGCTAAGCATTTTGGATTAATTCTATGAAAATCGTTGTTGTTGGTGGAGGAACTGCAGGGTATGTAGCAGCATTATCAATGCAGCACAAATATCCTGAATATGATATAACAGTAATTGAAAACTCTGAAATAGGTATTATTGGTGTTGGAGAAGCAACAACGGTTAATTTTTTACAGATGTTGAAAAATATTAATGTTGATTTAAAAGAATTTATGAGTGCTGCAAATGCAACAATAAAACTTGGAACATTGTTTTCAAATTGGAACGATGAAAATATAGATTATTTTTTACCATTGATTAGGCCTGATAAAATATATAACAAAGATTATCTAGGTTTAATCTCTTCTGCAATTAAAAATGATAATTGTTTATCTAAAATAGATGAAAATTCTATTTTTGCACTAGAAAATAAAATTCCAAAGTCTATTGAACAAATTAATGGAACTCTTCCAGCAGTTCATCTTGATACTCATCTATGTTCTAGATATTTAAAAAAAATAGCATTATTAAGGAATATAACAATAATAGATAGTTTTGTTCAGGGCTTTGAATCAGATGAAGAAGGAAATGTTAAAAGGGTTTTGCTTTCAGATGGTGGGCTGGATGTAGATTTTATATTTGATTGCTCTGGTTTTAATAGATTAATTATTGGAAAATTTTATAAAGAACCTTGGATTAGTGTTAATGATATGCTACCAATAAATCAATCTGTTGTGGGTCCAGCACCAATTAATACTGATATTCCTCCATATGTAAAAATAACTGCAATGAACTATGGATGGTCTTTTCAGATACCGACAAGTGGTAGATATGGAATAGGATATAATTTTGATAACAACTATATTTCTGAAGAAGAAGCAATTCTTGAAGTAAAAAATAAAATTAATAAAAATTGGGAACATGCAAAAACATTAAAGTACAATGCTGGTTTTTATGAAAATCATTTTATTAAAAATTGTATTGCAGTTGGATTATCTGGTAGTTTTTTTGAACCATTAGAAGCAACTGCAATAATGACGGCAGTATCAATTATGAATGAGTTTACAGAAAAATTTAACGAATATGTGATTGATAAAAATAAATTTAGAGATAGTATAAATGAATATATTAAAAATCTTGAAAAAGATATAATTGCAGCAATATATGTTCATTATGTCACTAATAAAACAAATAATGGTTTTTGGAAAAACTTTACAATAAATAATAAAATGCCAAAAGAAGTTGAAAACTTTTTAGAGTTGATGAAGACTAAAATTCCACCACCAAATGAAAGTACATTAGTAAATAAGCCTGGATCATTTATTAATGACTATTTTATTAAAATATATTATGGTAATGGATTACGTAATTTTGATGTTATAAATCAATATAATGACAAACTTTATTATCAATATTTAGATATACTTAATAAAAATAAGTTTAGATGGAAAGATCATAAAGATTTATTAGATTTGGTTAATCAATAGTTGCAAAAAAACATTAACCATGCTACAATAAAATAACAAAGATAAAGGAGAAAATATGAGCGTAGTAAAGGGACTAAAAAATATCAATGCCCTGCTCGACAAACCAAAATATGATAGTAATGCAATTAAGGTAAGATGGGTAAAGTTGGCTGACGGACAAGCAGCAAAGATCCGTTTTGTAGAAGAGTTAGATGAAGACTCTGCAAGTTATAATGAATCAAGAGGTTTGGCTGTAGTAGTTGCTGAGCATACAAATCCAAAAGATTATAAGCGCAAGGCTGCATGCACACAGGATACAGAAGGTCGTTGCTTTGGTTGCGAGATGGCAAGAAAAGAACCAAAAAGTGGTTGGAAGGCACGTATGCGTTTCTACTGTAACGTTCTTGTTGATGATGGCTTAGAAGATCCGTATATTGCGGTATGGTCACAAGGAATTAGCAAGCAATCTGCATTTAATACAATTCGTGAGTATGCTTTGGAAACAGGAAGTGTTTCAAATCTTCAATGGAAACTAAAGCGTAATGGTCAGGGTACAGAAACAAACTATACTTTGATTCCAAGCAAGCCAGACAATGAACCATTTGAGTGGGGAAATTTCGAATACCATAATCTTGATAAGGTAGTACGTGAAGTACCTTATCCAGAGCAAGAATCGTTCTATTTCGGGTTTGATACACCATCTGTTACATCTACCAACATTGAGTGGTAATTTGTGAACTACGTTGGCCTACATGTGCATACACACTATTCATTAATGGATGGTGTCGCAACACCACAAGAATATATTGATCGTGCTGTTCAGTTAGGAATGCCAGCATTGGCAATAACTGATCATGGCACATTGTCAGGCCATCGTGAAATGTATCGTGCTGCAAAAGCAGCAGGGATAAAGCCGATTCTTGGTATAGAAGGGTATATTGCTGCAGATAGATTTGATCATCGTGATAAAGCAGAACGTACAACACCACTTGATCTTATCTATAACCATATAGTAATTCTTGCCAAGAATCAGCAAGGCTTAGAGAACTTAAACAAGTTGAATGAAATTGCTTGGACGGAAGGGTTTTATAAAAAGCCAAGAATTGATTTTGCAGTATTAGAAAAATATAAAGATGGACTGATTGTTTTGTCTGCATGTCTTAGTGGACTCATAGCAAAAGCAATTGAGGTAGGAGAGTTTGCTGTAGCAAAACAACATATTGAGTGGTTTAAGAAAACATTTAGCGATGATTTTTATATTGAGGTTATGCCACACAATCCTCCTGAGATTAATTTAACTTTAATGCAATTGGCAGATGAGTTTGGTGTAAAGATAGTTGTAACGCCAGACTGTCACCATTCTGATGTAGATCAAAAAGTTATTCAAGAAATGATGTTAATTTTAAATACACATGCAAAACTTGAAAAAGATGTTAAGTATGACAAGTCTCAAAAATATCCAGATATGATGGAAAGACTTGACTATCTTTATGGCAAAGATAGAATGATGTCATTTAATAGATTTGATATTCACCTTTTATCCTATGATGAGATGAAGTCTGCAATGACAAAAGAACTTAAGTTTAGAGAAGATATGTTTGCAAATACATTAGAAATTGCAAATAAGGTAGAAGATTATGATATTAAAGAAGATTTAAATTTATTGCCAGTTCAATACAAGAATCCAGATAAAGAACTTCAAGAACTGGCAATGAAGTCATTGGAAGATATGAGATTAACATCTTCTTGGGTAGGAAACGATCAGTATGAAGTTAGACTTGTTGAAGAATTAGAAATTATTAAAGAGAAAAAGTTTGCGCCATACTTTCTTGTTGTTATGAATATGATTAATTGGGCTAAAAAAGAAGGAATCATGGTGGGGCCTGGACGTGGTTCTTCTGCAGGCTCATTACTTTGTTATGTATTGGGTATTACAGATATTGATCCAATTAAACACGGTTTATTGTTTTTCCGCTTCATTAATCCTGAAAGAAATGATTTCCCAGATATTGATACAGATATTCAGGATTCTAGGCGGGATGAGGTTAAGGAATACTTAGTAAAACAATATAGACATGTTGCATCTATTGCTACATTCTTGCAGTTTAAAGATAAGGGAGTTGTAAGAGATGTTTCTAGAGTTTTAAATATTCCATTAACTGATGTTAACAAAGTTCTAAAAACTGTAGACACATGGGATGAGTTTTGTACATCAAAAACATCTGCATGGTTTAGAGAAAAATATCCTGAAGTGGAGATATATGGAGATCAATTACGTGGTCGTATTAGGGGCACTG
>Ga0315909_10006888_pt1 | contig 12759 bp, 12 predicted proteins | sample LakEriMetagenome_11_FD_203527 | JGI IMG/M metagenome (GOLD analysis project Ga0315909, IMG submission 203527) | Freshwater fungal communities from buoy surface, Lake Erie, Ohio, United States - Buoy 2 MA125 | ecosystem: Environmental > Aquatic > Freshwater > Lake | place: USA: Lake Erie, Ohio...
GTAAACTTGCTCAATGAAGAGAAGATCATGACAATGATCGACATGCTCGACTCGCTGCGTTGCCAGAAAGCTCGACAACCGGCTGGATCCTAGGGCCGACTTTTTCTCACAGCGCATTTCAAGAAAACTGTTCAGTCGGTGCTGCGACCACCCGAAAAAGTAATCGCAGTGGATATAACTGTTGTAGAAGGCCTTCAATTCAACACGCGCACCGTTCTGAATTAGAAAAATTCGATCGATCCCATGCGCCCGGTATAACCAGGACCGATAAGGTGTGTATCCATTATCATTTGCACTAATGATGACTTTCGCCGAAATTCCCTCAATGCAGGAGATATGCCTAGCAACTTCAAGACACAGACGTAGCGCCAAATCATGGACATCAATACCCGAGGCCTTGTTCAGGGAATGATATTTCCGCCAGAGAGCAAAGTGAGTCTTAATAACCCGCCAGGCAACTCTGGGTGAAACTCTATCGGTCGCACGGAAAAACTTGTTCGCATCGGAAATTCCGTTCAACGCACTAACGTAAGGCCCGAACGCCCCTACGTTCCTTGCGGGAAGCGCGTTGATTATGCCGCCATAGAAATCTCCCGAATTCCGACTCCAAGCGTCAAAGAGCACGTCTACGCTTGCACTGTTTGACGCATGGCCACTGAGAGCGAACCGCATCAAGTAGAACATGGTAGCCATATGCCACGCCAGGCTGGCGATGCCGTTCCTCGGCCGAGTCAGCCAAAGGGAAAACAACTCTCGATTCTGAGCACCCAGGATTCGTTGTTTTATAGCGTCACGCGTAATCTCTTGGGGAATGGCATGCGCATCGAAAAATATATTCTCCAATGCGGAGAAGGCCTGCGCATACTTTCGATAAACCTCCTCGACTCCGGTAATAGGGGACACTTCGCCGGACATCAAACGACAACTTCCAGAAACCTCAATTCCACCAAGAGTTTCAAACCATTAGTCAGTTTCAGCGAACCATCCGCCATTTCGATGCTCCAAGTACGAACCGGGTTATCCTGTCGCTCCAACGGGAAAGGCATGCTGAAATCCAAAAATCTAAGGGAACGCGCACGCCCTGCCAGCCACTGCCTCACAGTACGATAGCTGTAATTATTCCAGCCCGTTCCCCAGTCTGCCCATTGAACTTCAGGGCCTACGCGCCGATGCCGGATCATTACATCACAATCGATTTCGTTAAATTGGCTGAAAACATACAAAACTCCGCCGGGGCGCACACTATCGACCAGCAGGCCCATAGCATTTTTCGCTTCTTCCTCGTCGAAAATACCAAGCACGCCAATGCAAAGCACGACATCGAACTTCTTGCTTCGTTCGCCAGATAAACAATCTACGCCACCGACCTCGAATTTGATGCCCGGAAGCTTCTCGCGTGCCACGCGAATCAACTCCTCCGAAATATCAATCCCTTCAAAAGAGCATGTGGGAAATCGGCGAGAAAGATAGCCAACAAGAGCACCGGTTGCGCAACCGACATCAAGTACTGACGCATTCTCCGGTAACTTTCCAGCCGCAATTTTTTCTGCAAGCAAATCTCCCAACACCTTAAAGTTCTCTTTCACATAACTGTGGTGATCCTGTTTAGTATAGGTATCAAAGCCCTGATATTGCGCTTTTGAGGCACGGCCAACATTATTCGTCATATCGAAAATCTCTGATTAATGAACCAAGCTTGTCCAGTCCTGCATAATCGTTCTTACAATCTGTTCAGCAGCACCTGCCAAGTCTCGAACATCCTTCACTGCTGCCTGCCATTTCTGCATTCGACCATGTTCCGAGCACGCTTCACGAAGAATCTTCTCGGTATCGCCTTGTTCCTCGACTATAGAAGCCATCCCCTGCTCCACTAAGGGCAAACGCTGCAGACTTGTTGTCGCTCGATAGAACCGACGGACATCTTCTTCAAACATTGAAAAAACCATAACTCCCAAGGGAGACTTTGAAAATTTTGAAATATACGACAGATCCAACCCGCACGAGGAGTAGCAGGTCATCATCACATCCGCTCCACACAACGACGCTTCCACTCTCGCATTGCTGTCAAGTTTTACATCCAGGCCGGGTCGCCGCAAACAATGGAGAGCCTTGGCAGCGTCACTGCAGCTTTCTTTAGGATGCGGCCGATAGCAAAAAAGAACGTTTTTAGAAACATCCGCAAGGCCTTCACTGAGCCTCGTCAGAGTTAACGCATATCCGGGCAGCATCCACAGCGGCTGGCCGAAGAATACGGCGCACAGCGCCGATACAGGCATGTCGAGGGCTGCACGATACTGCTTGCGGAGCATCAACGGATCGAGTCCTCGCATGGCTGCATGCCGTGCGGAACCTGTGACGATTACGCGCGAACCCGGCGCACGCTGCTGTGTAATACCAGCTGCAAATTCATCCAGAACAAAATAAGTTCCCGACAAAGATCCAAATCCAGGATTTACGTCGCCCCAGAAATCCTGGACAGCATAAGTCGGCCGATGTCCTGCACATGCCACCAAACCCTCATCGATTCCCCGATCCGGACCGGAGAGTCCAACTAAAATGGCATCCGGCAAAAATTCAGCGATGAGCGCTCTGGCCTCGCCGATACTCTCCGTCTCGCCCTTCGAAGCCTGAAGGTTCACTCGAGGAGCATACGCTTGCTTTGCACTGAATCCGGCTCTTTCAAATATGGGCAGGGTTGTAGCCCCGGCCACTACGCAAATCTCCACGCGTCCCGTTTCTCGCGCCCGCTTGAGCACTTCAATCAATTGGTACGCAGCTCCCGGGTCGTTGGCAGAGGCAAGGAGACGCATCTTTCCGATGCGTGAATCAGACACAAAACTCGTCCTCAAGTCTGCTCAGAAGAGCATGCTTGTCCACCGCATTCTGATAGAGGCCAAAAAATTTTTCCCATTCCGATGTCTCGACGTGCGTCCCCACTGCCTCCAGTTCCGACAATGTGACCAGAGAACGGATGGCCAGCAGGCGCAGGCAATCCGCTGGCGCATGCGCAAGGAAACGCGCCTTGCCGCAACCCTTGCCATACTTTTGAAGCATTGCCTGAGCCAACCGCAAAGCATCTGCATCGGTAGGGGCCGGCAACAGTGCAAAGCGCTCAAGCGCCAAGGCAACATCAAGGTCGATCGGCAGCCAGGAAACCAGCGTATCTTCAAAATCCAGCATCACCAGCCCCCCTCCCTCCAAGGGGAACACCATATTGGCGTAGACGAGGTCTCCGTGTAACGGCTGCCGCTCAGACGAATCTCCCAGCAATGCAAATAGTGAAACTTCTGCTTCAAATATGTCACGCATTAGCTGTGGCCTAGGCCCAAACAATTGGCCTCCACTACGAACGGAGTGGAATCGCTTGTTCAGCAATGCAACCCGCTTTGCAGAAGCAGCCACGACCGCATCAAGGTCGGGCATTCGCGCCAAGGCCGCATGCACCTGCGCTAGGCTGCTTCCAATGACCTCGAGATCGGCCATTGTGGTTTCTGCAAAACGACTCGGAATATATTGATACGCCAAAACAACATGATCTTTGTCGAGTTGTTTCGGAAAGCCAGGTAGCAGTAACGAGGCCCTCCCGCCGCATTTAACCACCCACTCCGCGACCGCATTCGCTGCCAACTGGCGCTCGGCATGTGCCGACGGAATCACCTTCAGAAAACGAATGCCGGACGCGATTTTTTGAAGGTAATATCCATCTACAGATCGAATTGCATCAAGACGCCCGAAAAATTCTCCCGGCCCGAGCACCGCAACGAGCGAGCACCGCTGCTCACCCTCCGGCATTAGCACAAATTCTGGCATTCGCGGCCGCAGTGCCTCATAAGCAGGACGCCTAGGCAGTAATGGGTTCAACATCTTGCCACCGGATCACCTGGCCGCCGGTCAATTCGCAGCGTACACGCCAGCCTTCGACAAGATCCCAATGCTCGACGGGGATTCCTTTGGCAGGAAAAGCAAAACGTACATTTGACAGATTCAGGAACTCCCCCGGAAGCATATCCTTGAATGCCACAAGCCCCATGCGATAGGGATGTTTTTTACTGTCACGCCGCAGGTAACGCATGTTGCTTCCAAGAGCGATCTGGATACGCCGACATTTGGCTAATACTTCCTCGAACATACTCACTGGAAGCGCATGGAAAACATCCTGATCCTCGCCCATATCATCGGGAATAATGCCTTTTTCAACCGCATGAGCACCAAGGGCCACAGCGGCATAAAGCATTTCTTCTCCAGCATGATGATCGGATAGTCCGACGGGACGGTCGAACATCTGACGCAGCGCCGTTAGCATGCGGAGATTATGGTTGGTCAGTGGCGATGGGGGCGCCTCTGGACTGTGCTGCACCATAATCGCTGAAGCCCCGGCATCCTCTGCCCACTGAACTGCTCTGGCGATTTCCTCAAGCGAAGATTTCCCCGTATCTATAATCATGGGCAGGCCAAGCCGGGCGACATATTCAATCAATGGGCGATGGACAATATTGGAGGAGGCAACCTTCAAGGCAGACGCGCCGATATCGCGAGCGAACTCGGCGCCGCGAAAATCGTATACCGAAAGCAAGAACCCCATGCCCAAGCTCTGGCAAAGTCGAAATAGTTTCTCATAAGACGAAAACGGTACGACTTTCCGCTCGATCAATTCGCGATTCCGCTCCCGCCTCGCGGTTCCATCATGGCCCAGATACACTTCATTGGTACTGTCATCCAGCGCGATATCAGCGTCGTGCAGAATTTCGCCCTTGATCAGGCTTGCCCCCCCAGCATGAAGTCTTCTCACCAGACCTTCTGCTATGGCCATATCCTTGTTGAAAAATGTACCGATGTCAGGAAAAAAAAGGGGGCACTCGTTATCATCCACTCTAAGTTTGTCGATCAGAAAACTTTTCATCATCATTCCTTGTGGCTCAAGACTTCGTTTGCCAAAAATTGAAATGTATTTATTGGGAACCTGTTATCTACGATAAGGACTCGGCGATTTTCCAGTCGTATTCGGTGTCGATATCGATCACTTCTTTCGGATTGGATATTTCCAGCGGCACCATGTCATCACTATAAAAAGACTGATGGCGCATCAGATCACGCGGCGCGATCATATAAAAAGCCCCATTCACAACAAACGCTGGCGGCAAATCCTGGGAACGCAAATGCAAACCGCCACCCTCCATAAAGGGCTTCATTGTGTCTCCATCCACCGTCAGGCACCACATCGGGTGCGAGGTTGCCGGAGAAACACTAACGACAGGACGATTCCCATGCTTGCGGAAAAGTTCGACACCCCGCTGTACGGTTTCCCGAGTACGAAAAGGCGAAGTCGGTTGAAGCAACAACACCGCATCCACCAGCCCCTTCTCTTTCTCATACCAATCCAAGGCATGCAACGCGACATCTTTGGTTGTCACCGTATCTGTCGCAAGCTCCGCCGGGCGTAACCACGGCACCAGCGCACCGGATTTCCGCGCAATTTCAGCCGTTTCTTCATCATCGGTCGATACGAGAATATCGCAAATCTCAGTCAGTCCCCGACAAACTTCAATACTCCAGACAAGCAACGGTTTACCGTCCAAAACACGGACATTCTTTCGGGGCAAGCGCTTTGAGCCCCCTCGCGCGGGAATAAATGCAAGAATTTTCATTGCGCGAGGAATCCCTTTAAAACTCTCAATCCTGCCTCTCCACTTTTTTCCGGGTGGAATTGGCACCCCCAAACATTTTCGTGACCAATAGCCGCAGAAACCTTCCGCCCACCATACAGGCAGTCAGCCACTCGATGCTGAGGATCAAGAGGCTCCACCATAAAGGAATGAACAAAGTAAACCGACTCACCCGGTTGAACAAACTTTAGCGGTGTAGCATCCCAACTACCCCATCCCGGTGATACCACTAAATTATTCCAACCAATGTGTGGAATTTTGTGTTTCAGCCCTTGAATATTTGTCGGCGGAATCGGGATCACTTGGCCGGAAATCAATCCCAGCCCCGCTGTAATACCAAACTCCTCGCTGGCATCGAGCAACATTTGCATGCCGAGACAAATGCCCAGGACCGGCGTCCCACGTCGAGCAGCACCGCATATGGCTTCAACCAGACCAAACTTATGCAAGCCAGCCATCCCATCTGAAAATGCCCCAACGCCGGGTAATACCAACCGTGGAGCAGCAAAAACGGCCTCCGCATCTGAAGCCAGCTGAACCTTTGCACCGCAATACTCCAAGGCTCGGCAGACACTGAATAAATTGCCTATGCCATAGTCGACAACCACTACATCAGGGTCGCTCATGATTCCTAACCTCTATCCCGGCCGACTGCGCCACCCGACGTATGTCTCCTACAGTGGCACGGCGATAATGTAAGATGTCAGCCATCGCTACTGCATCGACACCTCCAACGACGGCGGCATCTATCAAGTCTTCAGGTTTTCCCATTCCACCGCTGGCAATCAGGGGCACAGATACTTCTTGAGCAACAGCACCAAGTAACGCCGTATCGAATCCTTTGCGAGTCCCCTCGCGATCTATCGAAGTCAACAGAATTTCTCCAGCGCCTAATTCGACAGCCCGCTTGGCCCATTCAACGACATCCAAACCTGTTCGCTCCCGCCCATTGTCGGTATAGACCTCCCAGTGATCACCGACATGCTTGGCTTCGATTGACAACACCATGCATTGGCTGCCAAAGCGCTGGGCAATATCGCTAATGAGTTTTGGGTTAGCGACCGCCGCAGTATTTACTGCCACTTTATCGGCACCACATCGCAACAAATTGACGGCATCGTCGACAGAGCGTATCCCACCGCCAACAGTGATTGGAATGAACACGTCGCAAGCAGCCCTTTGCAGAATATCGCCCAAACTGTTACGACCATACAAACTTGCAACGCAATCCATGTAGATGAGTTCATCGGCGCCTTGCTGGTAGTAACGCAATGCATGCTCATTGGGTGAACCAATTACGCGCAAGCCCTCAAGATGAACCCCCTTAATAAGATTCGGACCCTTGATATCAAGCCTGGCGATAATACGGAATCTAGACATTCCTATTCTTTTTATGAAAAGTAGAAAAATTAGTCGTCACACCCAGTTCCAGCCACGTTATGGCGAAGTCGCCATTGATTACCTACCTTCCTCCACAAGTGAGGTGACCTGAACTTATCGATGGTGGCATGAAACTCACCTTCTGACACACCAACATACTCAAGGAAATCTCTGAAATAAGTCGCCGGGAACTCTTCGTCATATCGATTTACCAATGCCACCCCTTCCTCACGTGTGATTTTCCTGTTGCGGATTTCCTGTGCAGCATCGTACGTCGCCCGCCCAATACCAAACTTGGTCAGTGTGGTATAAAAATGAAACGGCACCATCTTGTCGTCGATTTCCGTGTATTTTGAATAGGTTCCGTTAGAGCGCTCGCTTGCCGCCTGGAACCCCGTATTTTCTGTCGAGTAGTAATAACACTCCTGTGGATCCCATTTCTCGAAATAGCCCAAATAAATCATCGAAATATCGCCGGCTTTAACCTCTTCTTCCTTCAGCGGAAGGTAAGCGCTGAAGTTTTTGAAATCGAACTTGTATTCGTCGATGATATGGCGAACTTTTACCCCACCAAGGAGCATGTTCATTGAATCATCGATCGTAAAAAACTTCGGATCCATATTGATCCGAAGATTATCCTCGATCTTGTTACCGTACTCTGCCTGATTCTCTCCATAGACAATCAGGGGAATTTTGAAATTATGAGCAATTTTTGGCCCGATAATCTTCTGGCCATGAATAAATGGCTGAAAAGGATGCCCCAAGTTGAGAAAGGCAAGCCGGGTCAACAAGCGGTGCAAACGGCCATCAGGGGAGTAGAGTAAATTATCTATCCCGCCGACATTGATGAGGCCCTGCATATTCCTCCAACCCACATCAGTGAACATGTTCGGCGACCACGTCACCGTGAGCGGATTCATCCCGTATTTGTACTTCAGTTTGTGGGCAGTAAAGGAACTATCCTTTCCGCCGCTACTCGGCACAATGCAATCATATGAGCCATCGTTGCTACGATATTTTTCTAGTATCTGGAATAACGCCTCCTCCCTTTTTTTCCAATCAGTTTTTTCCTTTATCTCGTTGTACCGGCAAGCATCGCAGATGCCATCTGAATCAAAAGCAATGGTTTCCTTCTTGACATTCGTATTCTTGAACTCAACCGTGGAACTTGGGCGCTGATTTGAAATTACACATTTTTTGCAAAATTTGACAACGCTAGGCAGTCCGTAATAGGTCTCTTGCTGATCAGTCATTAAAGTATCCCCTGTACATTGCTTCGCTCTTTCCACCAAAAACATCATTGGTATCAAATCGCTTTAGTCGCAGTCCTCCATAAATAAGATCATGCTCGGTATTGAGGCCCCGGATCATGGTCATTCCAGATACAAATCCCTGCCGCTGGGATTCGAAAAACACCTCTTCACTAATTGCCGTCTCCCCTCCATAAGGGTATGAAATAGATTCAACACACTCTCCGGATACTTCATCCAAAGCCGATTTCGATTTCGCTATTTCCTGACGGAGTGCCTGAACAGAAAGTCCCGCCAACGGAATATGCATATTTCCATGCCCACCCAAAAAACCACGCTTGCCCAAATCCTGAATTTGGGTGCGGGTCATGTATAGCTTTTCAGCGAATAGTGACTCCGAAGAAACGCATTTATCAAACATGGTCTGCACCAACGCTTGCTTTTCTTCCGGATTCAGCAAAAAATTGATGAGATACTTTAGTTTTGCTGTTGAAAAATCATCCCAGGCATACTGCGCTTTCACAACTTCGTCAGCAACCTTATCGGCCCTTGAACGTAGATGCGGTGGAAGATTATTGACGATGTCATCGCTGCTCAATTCACTTTGGATGTAATGGAATTTGTGCACATCGAGTACCGACTTTTTCCCGATGGTTTCGCCGGATACATAAAATGCGCCGGGAATTCCCTTGCTGTCCAGAATCGAAAGACCCAACTCATAAGACTCTCTAAGACCATCATCAAAAGTAATCAAGCAGGCCTTTTGCCCAAGCCGCTCGGAATTGCCTTCACGAATGGCGATATGGAGGTCATCCATTGAAACGAATCGGAACCCATTGGCTTGGATGGCTTCAAGCTGCCTGTTGAAAGCCTCGGGCGTGATGTTGTAGATGCCACGTACAGGCGCACTTTCACGGATATAGTGGAAATTTACTATCAGCAGTTTAAGGGCCATATTTTTCCATCACCCTTCTCAGCACATCCTCGGTGAAGTCGCGCTTCCGGTAACAATATTTCTGATCATCCACCCGCTGCAAGACAGGAGAAAGGCGGCCACCCACGAAGTCAGAGACCACCCCTGGCAATTCATCAATCGACTTTTTTATTGTTTTGAAATTTATGTCGTAAAAATTGTCGCCTGAGCAAGTTTCTGATGTGACAATCTTGAGAATGGCCCCTGCATCAACCTTCGATTCAGCCAAATGAATGGTACTTCCAACGAACTCCAGTTCGTCGTTGGCAAATGGCCAGAACAAGGTTGCGCTACCCCTGTACCTTGGCGAGTGTCCGAGGTGCAAGTTGACGATCTTGTCTTTGAATGTCGATAGCCATGCGTCACCCAGAATGCCAGTACCAAACAACAAGACTATCTCCACGTCTTTTTCCAGTGCCCACTGGAGACATGCGTGATCATTTATCTCATTCTTTTTTACGCGCAGTAGCGGTACAGATGGAAAATCTTGAAACTCTGCAAGATACTTTTTTTCATATTGTGCCAGCGTGGCAAAATGAGTTCTGACCAAGGCACTTTCTTCTTGCTGACTCTCGAAATAGTCACTCTTGGGTTCCAAAATCAACCCTTTTACATCAAATGCCTTAGCCATCTTATTGGCAAAGTAGATATGACGGAGAGAGTTACTGGTCAAAATCAGTGCGCGTGGCATCTGTTTTCCTAACGCTTTCATTTCCGCTTGCTGGAACAAGACAGCAATCCCTCAAGATTGACCATGCTCTGCCCGCGCACGCGCGAGGTCATCTATTCGCCCCACATCCAGCCAAGGTTCATGCATGGGATATACGACCGTACGGGCGCCACGCTCTTTCAGACGAGCAAACAAGGTCGGCATATCGCAGTATTCATTGTTGCCTAGCAATTCAAGCGCGGCTGGCTCAAGCACATAAACACCAGCATTGATATGGCTGCGCGCGACAGGCTTCTCCTCGAAACCTACAATATCCACACCATTTATGTGCACAACCCCAAACGGATGTTGCCATTCGTGCAGTCGCACAGCCATGCTAGCGGTCGCACCGAGTCGGCAATGGAAATCAATGAATTCACTGTAGCGGATGTCCGTAAGGACGTCACCATTGGTGACAAGGAAAGGAGCTTCCGGCCACGGCCTCAGCAAACCTAAAGCACCGGCCGTACCCATCGGCGACTCTTCGCGCAAGTAGTCGATTTTTACCTGCCAGAGCCCGCCATCACCAAAATAGTCTTCAATCATATTGCCCAAATAATGGATGGCGATCACGAAATGCTGAAAGCCTTCCGACTTGGCACGCAAGATAATGTGCTCAAGCATTGGCTTGCCACCAACCGGCAGGAGCGGCTTCGGACAATGCTCTGTGTGTGGACGCAACCGAGTCCCCTGTCCTCCAGCCATGATTACCATGGTGTTTGGCCGGGCCGTCTGGGCAAACATCATTTTGAGCGTATGAAGGCCAACCACCTTGCGCTCTTCGTCAATCACCGGGATATGGCGAATACCGTTTGCGTGCATGATCTGCAACACAGTATCCCGCCCCAACTGGGGGGGAACGACCAAGGGATCCTGATGCGTTATCTCCCCGATAGGGCTGGACATCGTCAGCCCACGCAATAGTCCGCGACGAATATCGCCATCCGTGACGGTGCCAAGCAAGAAACCAGCCGATGAAACCACCAAGACAATCTGCAGTTTTGATTCATCGAGATTTGCAATGGCCTGCCCAACCGTAGAAGATTCCGACAACAAGGCCTTCTTCCAGAAATCAGGAGATGTTTCGAGCGGGGAATTCATGCGTCCTCCTCAAACAGTCCAGATCAACGGAACCAACCGTCATGGATTTCACCTTTGAGTGTCATGGCCTTTCTGATCAGTGCTTGATTGAGCGGCACCTCGGCCAGAACAGACGCAATCTTCTTTCCGGCATCGCCAAGATAATAGGGGTTCTCAACATTCCGACAAACCGTTCGGAACGCTTCATCATGCAGGCAGCGCAAGATAGAGTCAACGATTTGAATGCTGTCATAACCGGCGTCGATCACATTTCCACCCCGTAGCCGCCCCTCCTGACGCGACCCGATATTGACGGTAGGACAACCAAACGCCGGGGTTTCCTTGATACCCGAAGAGGAATTGCCCACACAAGCAACCCTCACCGTCGGATCTTGCGCCAGCGCAAGTACCCCGTGATACAAATACCGTCCCAAGGAGCGACGGACCTGAAATCCTGCAACGCCTTGCTTATCCAGTGCCTGGAGATCAGCAATGATGGCACGCCCTCCCGCATCATTATTGGGATAGGTAAGGATGACTTGCACGCCCTGCGCTGCAAGCTCCCGCATTGCTTCCGTGGATGGACGAAGCTGCGACGAAGCTCGGTCAAACTCGGTCGTCACCGAGTGCTGGGTAAACAGCACAATAGGGCGCTTCAGGTCTAAACCGAGTGCATCCACAACCTCTTGCTGTTTTGCGTAACGACCTTCTGAAATCAGATCTATGGCCGGGAAGCCCACGGTGTGAACACGCCACGCTTCTTCACCCATTGCAAGAATGCGATTTGTTGCTTGCTGATTGGTCGTGAAATGCAGATGAGCCAGCTTGGTCATGGCATGGCGCACCGAATCGTCCAAAGCCCCACCCTCGGTCAAATCACCGCCCTCAATATGAGCCGTCGGAATATTCATCTGACTAGCAGCAATTACCGCGGCGAACCCCTCGAATCTATCGGCATAGACCACAACGATATCGGGAGCGATACTTTGAAGAGCCCGGCTCATGGCCAATATCCCTGAACCAATCGCTTGCGCTGTCGCAACAAGGGAGTCGGACCTCATATCAATTTTCACCTCGGCCGTAATATCAAAGCCATCGTTGCGGATTTCATCAAGCGTACGCCCGAAATTGTCATCCAGATGAGCGCCTGACACGAGCAAGCGGTACTCCAACTCGGGGTGAGCTTCTACTGCCTTCAGGATAGGATACTGCAGACCATATTCCGCCCGATTACCCGTAAATACAGCTATTTTGCGTTTAGTCATCTACCAGAAACACCTTATTGAGGAACAACTCGGCAAGCTGTTCTTGTATCGACACAAGCGGTGTCCAGCCGAGATTATTTGTGGTTTCGGATATATCAAGAACGTTGACCGAGCGTTTCAATGATGGTGAACTAGCAATTATTTCACGCCCCCCATCTCCTCCGTGGGCCAAAGCCATCTCAGCCAATTTCCTGACAGATGTCCCGATCCCCGACCCCACATTGAAAATTCCGGTAGCGCCCTTATTCGCTAATAATATGACCGCCGAAACGGCATCCCGGACAGACAGAAAATCCCTAACCGGCCCATCATCACGAACATAAAGCGGCCCTTTCCCCGGCACTTGACGGATGACATCTGACAATACATTGTTGGGAGACATTCCCAAGCCAACCAGATTGGAAAAGCGGACAACACACCCACCGGCATCCAGCACAAT
>Ga0315909_10006890_pt1 | contig 12757 bp, 14 predicted proteins | sample LakEriMetagenome_11_FD_203527 | JGI IMG/M metagenome (GOLD analysis project Ga0315909, IMG submission 203527) | Freshwater fungal communities from buoy surface, Lake Erie, Ohio, United States - Buoy 2 MA125 | ecosystem: Environmental > Aquatic > Freshwater > Lake | place: USA: Lake Erie, Ohio...
CTACTCCAAGCATGATTGGAAAGTATTTTAAAAAAATAGAAGACGAAATAGCAGAATCGGAAGGTCGTTATAAGGATCGTGCTAAACTATTAGCCGAAAGAGTAGCTGCTAAAATGAATGAACGCACCGCCGATGTAGATGCTGCTGTTAAAGATTATCTTAATAAAGGCGGAGAAGTTAAAAAAGGCAAGTCACACAAACCAAGAAAAAGTGAAAAAACTGATTTTGGTAGTAAACATATTGGCGGTAAAGGCGAAGTGAGTCAAGGTAAAGCAACAAAGATTGGAAAATCAGCCAAAACTACTCCAGCAGGAAAACCTGTTGTTACCGCCGAAGATTTAGAACACCTGATTAGAATACGCGATAATCTAAATGAACAAATTTCCCAATTAGAAGAATACTATAGTGCTCCACCGAACGACAGTAGAAGTCCTATATCAGGACCCCATCAGCCAGGGTGTAGATGTAAAGAAGTAGAAGAAGGCCTGCGTGATCCTAAAGACAATCCATGTTGGAAAGGTTACAAGCCTGTTGGTACAAAGAAAAAAGGTGGGCGTACTGTTCCAAATTGTGTGCCTAAGGAGTCAGTACAAAAAACTGGGACAGCAGGACAATTAAAAGCAAAAGGTAAAGTAGACGTAAAAGGTACAGTATTAGGGTCTCCAGAAAAAAGTCAAAAAGGCCTACGCAATAAGTTAGTAGGCGGCGGAACATAAGGACACACCTTAGGACCGGTACTAGTTACCGTAAAGTGTGAGGCGGCTGCTGCCTTAGTGAAACGATTCGCTACCGTGTAACTACAAAGTGAGCAAGAATTTTAGGAAAGTATTATGGGAAAAGTTTATAAAAAGTTAGTTGAAAGTTTTGGATACATTGCTGAAGCGCCTATAAATGCTACAGGATATGATCCAGATAAAGTACAATACGCATATCAAGATGGTAAAGCTAATCCTAATTATCCAGGTGCTAAACCTACACCAGGCCCAGATACAAGTGATTACCAAGATCCTAAAGGTCTTGATAATGTAACCAACGATCCTGAACAAAAAAAGGATAAACCAAAGCCAAAACCAGGAATGACTGCTAATCCTGGAACAAAAGCATATCAGCATTGGTTAACTCAAAATGGATATAAAGTAGCTATCGACGGAAAATATGGTCCAGAAACTAAAAGAGTAACTAGTGACATTGTTAATAACAGACTTAATAAAGCCACTGAATTCAAAGCAAGAACAGGAAAATATGCTCCCGGTGAAGAGGAGTTTATGAAAGCATGGCAAGACATGCACGGTGTAGGAGCAGCTTACAATGTAAGACCTGGACAAGGTCCAGGAACTGTTAGTTTGGGCGATGCAGCATTTGTTAAAATAATGAAACAGTATGGATATGATCCGAAAACTGGGGATCCAACTGGTTCTGCTAAACCTACTACAGGACAGCCTGGCCAAGCTGGTCAGTATAAAACCGGAGCACTTCCTTCCAAGCAAGAAGATATAATTCTAAACAGTATTGGAAAATTAGAAGCTATTTTTAAAAAATATGGCATAAAAGTAGAATGTGCTTATAAAGACGATGGCTCACTATTAACAGAAGATGATTGGGTATTAAAACATATCAACATGTTCACTGCACAGGAACAAATGGAGATCTGGAAGACTTTAAGTGAAGCAGAACTAACTCCTTTTGGCAGTGTTGGAGCTGACATTGCTGCTAGAAGAAGAGGAGCCGAAGTAGCATCTGCGTATAAAGACAGTCTAGCGGCAGGACAAAGATATCAACAGGGTGCCACTGCTGCTGCTCAAAATATGCCGCAGAAACAAAGCACTTTAAGTAAGTTTGGTAAGAATCTAGCAGGTAGATTTGGAATGGGTAGTGGAAAACGTGCTGCTGCTAAAGGTGCTGCAAAATTAGGTTTAAGAGCTATTCCTTATATTGGAACAGCCGTGTTACTATGGGATATCGGTAGTGCCTTATACGACACATTTGCTACTACCGAAATTGCTGATTTAGATCCAGCTGATCAACAAATTATTGCTCAAGAAATTAAAAATCTTACAGACATGAGCAAATCTGCTGATTATGCTAGTGTTTCAGAAGAAACTAAGAAACGAGTTACTGCGATATTGAATGCTGCTAATAAGATGGCGCAACAAGCAGAAGCTTAACAAAAAGCCCCGCAAGGGGCTTTTTTAATGCCAGTTGCCTTGGAAACAATGTCTTACTTCATGTCCTAGGCTGTGCATGGTTGTTTGCTTTCCAGTAATAATAGTACACTGATTACCATCAAAAAAACTACAAGCCTGTACTCCATAACCAAAACCGTTAAATCCACGCTTACGTGATTCAGCTTCACATGCTTTCTGAACATCAACAACTGTACGCCAAGTTATAGTGCTCTGAGTTGTATAATTATTACTAGTATCAAACGGTTTGTTTGGATCATCGTTAAATGCCATTGCATTTGTAGCAACACATAAAGAAATAATCAATGCGGTAATTTTCATATCAATTCAGAGTTAGTTGAAAGTTCTATAATAATACACTCAAATTAGTAAAAAATCAACCACTTTTGGCTAATAAAAGTTTGACTATTAGTATTAATAACTTTATAATTTAGCTTTACTAGGAGACTCTAATGAGTAGAATGTACGGACCCGAGGAAAAAACTAAATTAGAAAAACTTATTAACGAAGGATCAACCGTTTTAAGAGAAATTGAAGATTTACAAGAGGGTCTAAAAGAAACTGTAAAGGCAGTAGCAGAAGAATTGAATATCAAACCAAGTATCATTAATAAGGCAATCAAAATTGCGCATAAAGATAACTGGCGGGTACACGAAGAAGAATGGGATGAAATTGAAATGATCTTAGGTGTCACTAAAAACTTACCTCAAGACTAATGAACGACATTGTTTATAACGTATTTCAATGGATAAAAGATGATTATCGATCTAATCGTTTACGTTTTACTATCGAGCTGCTTGCTTGGATCCTTAGTATTGGTTGTAGTATCACTATGGCAGCAACCGTCCCCAATCCTCCGTTGCTTATTCTTTATCCTATTTGGATTAGCGGTTGTGCTATGTACGCTTGGGCAGCTTGGACTCGCAGGTCGTTTGGCATGTTAGCCAATTACTTACTATTAGTTAGTATAGACTTAATCGGACTTATAAGAATGTTATGAACGATCTATATAAAATTATACACATACCAAATTTAGAAGAAGTGGCTGTAGAATGTTACAAAGTCATTCATGAAGCAGGTATCCCTATAATAAACGATTTATATACTTTAGATAAGGATCTCGACGACAGATTTAGATACTTGCCAACTTTAAAAAAAACAATGATCGAGCTCGGATTATACGATGTTTGGTTTAGAAGTGCAGTTGTAGTTACTTATGATGACTTACCGATACATACAGATTCTGCTGATGATTTTTGTTTTAGTTTTAATATACCTATAAAAAATACCAAAAATACCTATACAGTATTTTATGAGACATTGGACGATCCAAAAATCATGTCCACTTTAGACGGGTATACATATGGCTACATCAAATACGATCCTAAAACAGTTAAAGTGTTAGATAAGTTAGAAATGATCAATGCTGCTATCATTAATACACAAGTAGCTCACAATGTTGTTCATCAATCTATAGATTTACCAAGAATAAATTTGTTATTAAGATTGTCCCCTTCGTTTAAAATAGATGATTACAGTTTTAATTAACATTGTATGTAACTGGATATTAATGGGTGTAGCTGTAGCCTTATTATTTGTTCTTTGCTATTATTTTGCCATTGCTTGCGAAAAAATTTCTGATAAAATTACAAGCACAGCTAAATATTTCAGAGAAAGGTTTAATCAGCCATAAATGATTACCGTGGTGTTTGCGAGCCTGAAATCGCATATATGGAGAATAGATGTACGTAGACGCATACTTTAATCGCGACTCTGATGTCATACATGTTGTAGAACGCAACAACGAAGGCAAACGAGTTTTCAAAGAATTTCCTGTCAAATATACTTTTTACTATCCAGATGCTCGAGGTAAATTTACTAGCATCTATGGAGATCCCTTAAGTAGGATCGTCTGTAAAACTAGTAAAGATTTTCATAGAGAACTTAAGATACATAGTAATCAAAAACTTTTTGAAGCCGATATTAATCCACTTTTTGTTTGTCTAAGCGAACATTATCTTAATCAAGATTCTCCTAAACTGAATGCGGCATTTTTTGACATTGAAGTAGACTTCGATCCGGAACGTGGCTACGCAAGTCCAGAAGATGCGTTCATGCCAATTACTGCCATTGCTGTTCATTTACAATGGTTAGATACTATGGTTTGCTTGGCTATTCCTCCTAAAAGTCTTAGTATGTCCCAAGCAAAAGAATTAGTAAAAGATTTTCCTAATACACATCTTTTCGATAACGAAGCAGATATGTTAGATACATTTCTTAATCTAATTCAAGATGCTGACATACTATCAGGTTGGAACAGTGAAGGATTTGATATTCCATATACTGTAAATCGTGTAACAAAAGTTTTAAGCAAAGATGATACCAGACGTTTTTGTTTATGGAATCTTCACCCTAGACGGAGAGAATATGAAAAATACGGAAAAACAGCACAGACCTATGACTTGGTTGGACGGGTACATCTCGATTACCTCGAACTATACCGTAAGTATACATACGAAGAAAGACACTCCTATCGATTGGATGCCATCGCGGAATATGAACTTGGTGAAAAGAAAACACAGTACGAAGGCACGTTAGATCAATTATATAACAATGACTTCAAGACGTTTGTTGAATACAACAGACAAGACTGTGCGCTGCTGGACAAATTGGATAAGAAACTAAAGTTCTTAGACCTAAGTAATAAACTGGCACACGAAAATACTGTATTACTACAGACCACAATGGGTGCTGTGGCTGTTACTGAACAGGCCATCATTAACGAAGCTCATCGTAGAGGATTCCAAGTTCCTAATCGTACAAAGATGAGTGAACGAGAAGACACAGCCGCTGCTGGTGCTTATGTAGCATATCCTAAAGAAGGTATTCAAGATTGGGTAGGATCTTTAGATATTAATAGTCTTTATCCTAGTGCCATTAGAGCATTGAATATGGGTCCAGAAACTATTGTAGGTCAACTCAGGCAAACAATGACCGAAGAATATATTCAAGGACTAATGGCCAAAGGCAAATCATTCGCTGCTAGTTGGGAGGGTAAATTTGGTTCCTTAGAATATGAAGCAGTAATGAATAAAGAAATTGGAACAGATATTACTATTGATTGGGAAGATGGTAGAAATGATGTAATAAGTGCAGCACAAACATATCAATTGATATTTGAAAGCAATCAATCTTTTATGTTAAGCAGTAACGGCACTATTTTTACGTATGAAAAAGAAGGAGTAATTCCTGGACTACTCAAACGCTGGTATGCTGAACGTAAAGAAATGCAAGCCAAACTGAAGGAATGTATAGCCAATGGAAATAAAATTGAAGAAGAATATTGGGATAAGCGACAATTGGTTAAGAAGATTAATCTTAATAGTTTGTATGGTGCTATTCTTAATCCTGGCTGTAGGTTTTTCGATAAAAGGATCGGTCAGTCGACAACACTTGTCGGCCGACAAATTGCCAAACATATGGCTAGTAAAGTCAACGAAATAATTACTGGAGAATATAACCATGTTGGAAAAGCTATTATCTACGGCGATACTGATAGTTGTTATTTTTCTGCTTATAACACGCTTAAAAAAGACATACAAGCAGGACACATTCCGTGGACAAAAGAAACAATAATAACATTATATGATCAAATTGGAGATGAAGTTAATAAAACGTTTTCTAAATTTATGGAAGATGCGTTTCATTGTCCTAGATCAAGAGGAGAAGTAATTAAAGCAGGTCGGGAAATTGTAGGTTCTAAAGCATTATTCATTACTAAAAAAAGATATGCTGTACTCTATTACGATAAAGAAGGCAAACGTGTCGATAGTGATAGCAAACCTGGCAAGATTAAAGCTATGGGGTTAGATCTTAAACGCAGTGATACTCCAGAATTTATTCAAGATTTTTTAAGTAACGTTCTTGAAATGGTGTTAACTGGGGCTATCGAACAAGAAGTTTTAGATTATATTACTGAATTTAGAATAGCATTTAAGGCTCGACCTGGTTGGGAGAAGGGTTCTCCTAAACGTGCTAACAATATTACAGAATACGAAGCTAAAGAACATCGTCAAGGTAAAGCTAATATGCCTGGTCATGTAAGAGCAAGTATTAACTGGAATACTTTGAAACGCATGTTTAATGACAAATACTCTATGAATATAGTAGATGGAATGAAAGTGATTGTTTGTAAATTAAAAGATAATCCTTTAGAATATACAAGTGTAGCATATCCAGTGGATGAATTACGCTTACCTCAATGGTTCAAAGATTTGCCTTTTGATCATTCAGAAATGGAAGCAACAATTATTGATAAAAAATTAGAAAATCTAATTGGTGTTCTAAATTGGAACATCGGAAGCACAGAAGAAAAAAATACTTTTAACAGTCTTTTTGACTTCTAAACCTAAATAAACTTAATGGAGAAAAAAATGAAAGATATTTTAACTGACATCGTATCGCACACACACAGTCTAGGAATTATTCCCCTAGTAAAAATTACTGGTTCGGAAGCTGAGACTCTGATTGAATCTATGGCCGAAGATCGTAGTGTGATTATTAACGCTAAAACTAACAGTCCCGTTCAAGAATTCAACGGAACTTTTGGTATGCCTAACTTAGATAAGTTAAGTTTACACTTACGTAATCCTGAATATAAAGAAAATGCTAAAATAGAAGTTATTACAGCAGATCGCAATGGAGAGACTATTCCTGTTAATTTACATTTTGAAAATTCAACAGGAGACTTTGTAAATGATTACAGGTTTATGAATCAACAAATTGTAAATGAAAAACTTAAAAGTGTAAAATTTAAAGGTGCGCAATGGGATATAGAATTTGAACCTAGTATGGCGGCAATTTCTAGATTAAAACTGCAAGCGCAAGCACACAATGAAGAAAGTGTGTTTCAGGTTAAAACTGACAGTAATAACCTTGTAGTCTATTTTGGAGATGCTAATACTCACGCAGGTAATTTTATATTTGAAACAAATATTAAAGGTAAACTAAAACAACTTTGGAGCTGGCCTATAAGTCAAGTAATAAGTATTCTTAACTTAGATGGTGACAAAGTTATGAAAATCAGTGACCAAGGTGCTATGATGATCACTGTAAACAGTGGCTTGGCTAGTTATGATTACATTTTGCCAGCACAAACAAAATAAGGATATGTTATGAGTGGAGCATCAAGAGAAAAAGATCAAGCAGATTTTGATCTAGAAACATTTGTAGATTTGTTTGACACAGCGATGAGTTCAGATAATCCAGCAGTACAACGTGCTTTAAAAAATTTGGTACTAATCAGTGCCATGGTTAATGCTCAACAAGATCTAGACGGTTTACGTAAAGGTCCGTTACGTAGATTAGTAGAAGACATACAACACCTTAATAAGAGACTGAGTAATTTAGAAGGTGCTGGTGCTTACAGATCACCGTATGTACCCAATACACCTAACCCTGGGACTGCGGTACCTACTCCTGGTATATATTCTCCTGGACAAACACAGTGGCCTACTGTATTACCAGGAACATTTCCTCCTGGAACTGTAATCAGTGGAACAAGTACTGGAGATACATTTTCAGCACAAGCATTGAATCAAATAGATGTTAAAGTAGGATCTTTATTAGACAAGTTAGAAGCAAAATGAGTAAACCTTTAAACAAAGACTTAACTACAGCACAGCAGGATTATGCTTATTTCCTTCCAGCTACTAGTGGTTTCTACGCTACCTTTATAGGCAAACAACGATATGGAAATTACGTAGATCCTGCTCGTATTCCTGCTGTGTGGAAAAATGGCGTAGAAAGTTTAAATTATCTCGAGCCAGACAAGGGACTATTTTATTACAGTCATTGTCTGTATTCAGCAGGTCATGCTAATTTGGATCTTAAAAAGTCCGACGAAGGTGAAGACATGTTTCGTAAGCGTGATCGTAGCACATCGTGGGTCTTAGGAGATTCAGGAGGTTTCCAGATTGGTAAAGGTGTTTGGGAAGGTGAGTGGAAAGATCCTAATGGGCCTGAAGTTCAAGCAGCTATGGCAGAGGCTGTAGCAAAAGGCATCGAACTCGTGCCACAGTTAGATGAGTCAGGGACTCCTAAAGTAGATAAAAAAGGAAATCCTAAATGTACCAAAGTTGATCATGTTAAAGTATATCAAGCAAAACTAGATGCTGCTCAAAAGAAAAGAGAACAAGTGCTTGCTTGGATGGATGCGTTAATGGATTACGGAATGGTACTAGATATTCCAGCATGGGTAGGTCGCAGTCCAGTCGGAGCAAAAAATAGTGGCATTTCCACTTACGATCAAGCTGTAATGGCTACAAAATACAACAACGAGTATTTTATTAAACATCGTAATGGTAATTGTAAATTTTTGAACGTACTTCAAGGAGAGAACCACGATCAAGCAGACGATTGGTACGAAAAGATGAAAGGATTCTGTGATCCTAAAATATATGGCGATAAGGCATTTAATGGTTGGGCCATGGGTGGACAAAACATGTGCGATGTTCACTTAGTACTAAAACGATTAGTAGCATTACGTTTTGATGGACTGTTAGAAAAAGGACAACAAGACTGGATGCACTTTTTAGGTACTAGTAAATTAGAGTGGGCATTGCTGTTAACTGATATTCAACGTGCTGTTAGAAAATATCACAACGAAAACTTTACTATTAGTTTTGACTGTGCTAGTCCTTTCTTAGCAACTGCTAATGGACAAATTTATGTTTCTACTGAAATACAGGATAGAAGCAAATGGTTGTATAGAATGTTACCCAGTGCCGATGACAAAAAATATGCTACAGATAGTAGAGAATTTATCGATGCTGTAAACACAGATAACATCTTTAATGGAAGAACATTTACTAATAGTCCAGTAATGGAAAATGTACCTATTAAAGATATTTGTATCTACAAACCTGGTGACCTAAATAAAATAGGCAAGGAAGGAAAAACGTCGTGGGATAGTTTTAGTTATGCTATTATGATGGGTCATAATGTTTGGCAACACATCAATAGTGTACAAGAAGCTAATAGACAGTATGACGCAGGACTTTGTCCTGCTATGTTAGTAGATGAAAAATTTGATCGGTTGTACTTCAAAGATATTATAGAGGCCATTTTTTGTACTAATGATCGAGAAGTTGCCGACTCGATCATAGAAGAATACAGCAAATATTGGATGGCTATCCCTGGAACTAGAGGTGCTACCGGAAAGAAAACTGTTAACACTTCCACAACCTTTGCCAATTTGTTTGACGTTTCAGAGCCGGATCCTGTACAATTAGACGAAGATGAAACAAGTCAAGACGAATCCAAACTTAACGAACTTGAAGAAAGTGTAAAATGACCTTGCCGGATGAGAGATTTCGAGCTGTACTTAGAACAAGAGAGTTTTTAGCAAATTTGTGTAATCCAAAACACACTCCTCGAGTACCTAAAATTATTAGAGATGAAGCAAGATGGTGCTTACGACACTATCCTGACTATTACGATATGAATAAAACATCTCAAACAAGTCCGGATATTTTTCAAGAAAGAATGGAACCTGTAACTAGACTTTTTAAACAGTACGAGGAAAGTAAAAATGATCACAATTAAAGATTTTATGGAAGTCGTTGACTATCGCATTACTGAAGGCAGCGATTTCCTATGGCAGTGTTTTGGTCCTAATGCTTACTGCTTAGACAGTTGGAATAGTAATTTTGAAGGTTATAGCATTGGTATAACATTTGATACTAAACATCAAACTGTATACAAATTTGAAGCACACGATTACAGCAGAAACAATAGCTATCGCTGGATACACCCTGATTGGAAAGAAATAGCTGCCAATGAAGCTAGAAATCGAGGAATAGATCATAGTGAAGCATGGGACGATGTCAAATATATTGATTTAGATCTAGCAGAAGATATGTTAGAAAAAGCACGAGCTATTGCTAATGGCGTCGATTACGATGAACGAATTAAAGTTCCATTAGAATTGCCCGATAGCTTAATGAATAAATTATTTAGGTTGGCGCACGAACAAGATATAACTCTCAACGAATTAGTAGAAAACATTCTCAAAGAAGAACTTAAAATTCAATGAAGAGTCTTATTATAGGTATGGGCATCGGTCAATTATACAAAAGTGTATTGACCAAGAGTGGATCTGAAATTGTAACAGTGGATTCCGATATTAACAAAGGAGCAGACTTTCCTGATGCTGTATCTGCTATTATGGCACGTGGTCCTTTTGATACCGCACATATCTGTACTCCTAACTTTACACATTTTCAATTAGCTGTTAAAGTCGCACACGATTGTAAAATAGTCTTTATAGAAAAACCAGGTGTTGCTACGGCTAGTAATTGGATGACTCTTGTTCATTCTTTTCCTGAAACACGTTTTATGATGGTTAAGAATAATATGTGGCGTAGTAATATCAAAGAACTACAAGAATCGGCACAATCAGCCGACAGAGTCAGACTGAATTGGCTGAACAAAGATCGTGTACCTAGTCCAGGAAGCTGGTTTACTACAAGAAAACTAGCCTACGGTGGTGTTAGTCGTGATCTAATGCCTCATTTGCTAAGTCTGTATATAGCATTAAATTCCGATTGGCTAACTACTGGCATGAATGGCAGATCTAGTTTGATGAGATATCATTTAAAAGATTTATTAAACACAGAATACGGCACAGTTAATTTAGATGGCACATACGATGTAGATGATTTTGCCACTATACGTTTTAGTAACAAATGGGAACTCACCGCAGATTGGCGAACACTAGATCAAGATAAACGTAATATAGAAATGGACTTTGGAAATAGCACGTTCAAACACGAATTAGGGCTTTGTCCAGAAGACGCCTACGAGCGTATGATTGACGATGCTGTACGAAATCTTAATAATGATAAATTCTGGGCAAGACAAAATACAATAGATTATTGGATACACGAACGAATGGAGAACTTTTGAAAGTACGCTTACTAAGAACCTATGGTGATGGAAAGTTTGTGGAAGAAGAATGGACTAAACCTGAACCCACAGACGATGAAATCGAAGTCAAGGCCGTGATGACAGGTGTATGTCGTAGTGACATAGATATGATGATGGGTAAGTTTCCTATGCTACCTGCTCATATGAGCGGCCACGAAGGGTTAGGCATTGTTACTAAAGTTGGCAATCAAATAATAAATGTTAAAGAAGGCGACTATGTAGCAACTCGCGGTGAGCCAGCGTATGCTGACTATTATAATGTTAGAGTTAGAGAATTTGTAGTAGTTCCTAGTGATGAACCTAAATATATTTTAGAACCAGTAGCTTGCGGTATTAATATTATTAAACAAAATAGTACATTAATCCAAAGCAAAGCATACGATACATCTAAATGTTTGATAATTGGTAGTGGCTTTCTTGCCTGGGTAGCATATAATACATTAAAGCTAGACTTTTACAAATTTGGTACAATCGAAGTTTGGGGGAATAGTAACCAGGAACTTTGGAGTAGTGAAAATGTGCTAGTAGAAAAACCAAGTTACGAAAAATATGATGTGATTATTGACATACGAGAACACACAGAAGTGCTAAAGCGTAAACTACTAGCTCCTCAGGGCATTTGGATTATAGCTGCAGAAAAAGAACCGATCACTACTACATTCAGTGAATTACTTTGGAATGCTAACACCATTGCTATGCCCAGTCCAAGACATCATAGATTTTATGATGCGATGTACGAAGCAAAAGTTTGGGTAAAAACAAATAATTTAAATGTTGACACATTTTGGTCCAAATGCTACAATCGTAACACTGAGTGGCAACAAGCATTCGAGGATGGATTGAACAGACCAGAAGGCTATAGTAGAGGCTATATTAAATGGGATTGAATACAGAACAGAGACAGGACGTAACTTATTTCACAGGCTATGAAGTAGAACATACAGTAGCCTATGGTATGAGAACACTGTTTGTAGTAGGAACACCTAGTCTTAAAGATATTTTGGCCATCGCAGAAGATAGTCAAAGTTTTGAAGATGAATCTAAGCGTATTAAACAAATTTACTTTGGAACTAGTCAAAGTTTTAATCCGGCAACACATGATAACTGGAAAATATGGAATGACAGAATCATGGGATGTTTAGAAGCAGGATACTGGGTCTGTTTAGACTTTGATGTTAAGTATGCTGAAGAAATCCACGAAGAAGCTTGGTGTGAACAAGATAGATTTATTCCAATGATTAGTGTAAAATTACCTTACATTAAACTTTACAACTACAACGCAACACTTAAAATCGACGACCGTACTTGGGGTGCTACTAACCCCGGAGTATGGACCCATCAGCTACACGACCTAATGAGCAAAGACAAATACACTCATTGGGATCAATATACACAGGATACACCAGTATGACTACAGATTGGACAAAAACAAAAACTTATATTATTTCGTTAAGAGGAATAACCGAACCTTGGGAAATTATAGAAAAATTTAAGCAATTAGGAATTAAAAAACATACCTATCAAATTATATATAAAGGCTACACTTTAAAATTTGGTATGAGCAGTGCTATGACTACTCAAGAGGG
>Ga0315909_10006891_pt1 | contig 12756 bp, 8 predicted proteins | sample LakEriMetagenome_11_FD_203527 | JGI IMG/M metagenome (GOLD analysis project Ga0315909, IMG submission 203527) | Freshwater fungal communities from buoy surface, Lake Erie, Ohio, United States - Buoy 2 MA125 | ecosystem: Environmental > Aquatic > Freshwater > Lake | place: USA: Lake Erie, Ohio...
ATATGATGAAAATGAAGGTGTTGTTAAATTCCTTAAGTATGGTGAAATAGTTGATGGGGGTAGAAGGTCAGGTGGTTTTCCTCCTATTAGACCTATTGTTGAATGGATTAATGCTAAGGGTATTAGTGCAGGTAATAAAACAGATGAACAGGTTGCTTTTGCAATAGCTAAAACAATTGAGAAAAGAGGATACAGACCACAACCATTTATACAACCAACAATATCTGAATTAGAACAAAGATTTGCTGAATATTTTGCTGAAGCAATAGCTGATGATATTGAGTTGAATGCACAAGTATATTTTGATAATAATGTAAATAATAAAAAATTTACAATAAACTTAGGTAAAAAGAAATAAGATGGCCATATCAGTAGATAACTACCCATTACAAATATTAAACGCTGCAAACAGTGATGTATTTTATGTTGTTACTTCAAACAGTAGCAGCAAAGATAATTTCTCATATGTTTGTGATATAATAAATGATGCTGGTACTAGAATTGTTAGATTAAAACAAAGACCTAATCCTGCTGGTATTGGTGTTTTTAATATTGGTGAAATAACTAAAACATTAGTATCTGGAGATTATGAGTTACCTGAGGTAGGTGATGGTTCTGTTTTCCAACCATCTGATTTAAGTTTAGCTTGGTATAAAGTAGCGTTCGGTGAGGAATATAGTAACTCACCTACCGGTTCATTATTTTTATATAATGGTGTAACTAGTACAGCTATTAGTGGTGCTACTAATGTTGCTAAATTAGACCCTAACCATTCATTAGACCCATTCACTTATATATTTGGTGCTACATTAGATAGAACTGAACAAACTTATTATTTTGATTATATAAGCCATTATAACCCATCAGCTACTTGGAATGAGAACTTAGATAAAAAACTAAGTGATATGCCCAATACCAATATTCCTTTGTATAAAGATAGATTCCATATATTCAGTATGTTTGATGGTCAATGGGCTAGTGGTTCTACAGTATGGAGGAATGATATTGCTTTTATGGATGTTAATGAAATTGATAGTACTGGTCAGGTAATCAATCAACATAGATTATATAACAGCCAAGATTATTATGGTCCTAATAGCCCTAGAACAGCATTTAATTCTACTTTAGCTTCCTATTCATCCAGTTTCTTTACAACATATAAAAATAATAGATTAATTAATATAGGAGTAGGTGACCCAATATGGTCAAATGAATTTACTATGGACCCATCTACAGTTTCTGTTACAATTGATTTAGGTTCTAATTTTACTTCTAGCTGGCACTTTCAATATTTACAATACGATATTTTAGACCCACCTTGTGATTATCCTTTATATCAATTAGCTTGGTTAAATAAATATGGTGTTTATGATTATTATTTCTTTACTGGTAGAGACCAATATACAATAAGCAGAACAGATAATAATTATTTAAGAGGATTTACTAATTATGGTATAACCAGTACAGCAACTAACCCATATAATCCAGAAAATAGAGGATTAAAATCATATGAAACAACTTATAATCAAATATATACTGTATCAACAAGATATTTAACTCAAGAATGGGCTGATTGGTTAGAGGGATTATTCACATCAAATGATGTTTGGTTAATAACTGATGCTAATTTATGGAGACCTATCAATCTAATTTCTGCTGATTATACTAAATTTAATGACCCTCGTTCTCAAAAATTAAAATCCTATACAGTACAATTTAAATATGCTAACCAACCAAGACCAAGATAATGGCTGAGATAATAATTAGAGTATACAATAATAAGGTAATAGCTAAACCAGGTGCTGTTGATTCTACTTGGTGGGACCTTGATGTTGATAATAATGATGTTCAATCTATTAAATTAGATATATCATCTATTGATTCAAGTGATATAGGTACTGTATATGGGGCTGCTTCTCAAAAGTTCTCTTTACCAAATACAGCAACTAATAATGATTTCTTTAATTATGCTTTCAACATTAATTCAGAAGAAGCAGGTTTTACATTTCAGAAAACATTTCCCTGCCAGGTATTAGTTGATGGTGCTTCTGTTGCTACAGGTAGATTATTTTTTGATTCTGTAACAACTGATAATTTTGGTAATCATAGATACAATTGTTCATTTAATGATTCTGTTGCTTCATTAAAGGATTTATTGGGAAATATGACCTTAGCTGATTTAGATTGGTCTACTCATACTCATAATTTTACTGTTGCTAATGTAACAGGTTCTTGGGATAATTTGTTGGTTAATGGTGATATAATTTATCCAACTGTTTTATATGGTTATCCTAAAGATGTTTCTCATTATACTTGGGATACTTCTTATTTTATACAAGCTGCTTTAGGAAATATAAGCAATATTATACCATTATCTGCTTATAAACCATCTATTAGAGTTAAAGCTGTTATTGATAAAATATTTGATTCATTGAATTATGAATATTCATCAACATTTATCTCTAACAATACAAGTTCATTTGGTGAAGATGTTTATGGTAAGGTAACAGCATCATTTGAGGATTTATATATGTTGACCACACCTGATGCTAATGCTGGTCCTTTTATCACTACACCTTGGGCTGATGCTGCCCATTATTCACCTGGTCCTTATACTGGTTCATTTGCTGCAAGTACAGCTACATTTCAATCAATAACAATACCTGTTAGAGATATAATGACCGGTTCAGGTAATTATGAGGTTTATGACCCTGATAATTATTTAGATTTTGCTTCTTCAGCTACATTTACAGTTCCATATAATGGTACTTATAGAGTTTTACCTCAATTTACCTTTACACCAAATAGAACTAATAATTATAAAATAACATTTAGGGCTACATCAGGTACCCCATCAGTTGTTTTATATGATGGTGTTATTAGTTCAGGTAGTTCTTATACATCAAATCAATATGTTCAGTATGATAATATAACACCTGCTGCTAGTATAGCTTATGAATTAAAAATAGAAAGAAGACCAGTATCACCAGCAATAAACTTAGGTAACACATCAGCTAGCTTATTCTTAACAGAAAATTTCTTTGCTATTGATAACTTAGCTAAAAATGAAGGACCAGTTAATATGGCCCTACAATTTGGTAATTTAAAAGCTATTGATTTTTTAAGAGGTTTACAAGAACAATTCAATTTAGTATTTTGGTCTGATAGAGATAATCCCACTAAAATTTACATAGAACCTTGGAATACTTTTAAGGATTTAGGTACAACATTAGATTGGTCGGATAAAGTAGATTATAATGTTAAATGGGAGATTTCACACCCATCTGCTGATGCTGAAAAAACATTAGCATTCCAAAATGCAAATGATGAAGATGCTGCTAACAAATATTATATTGTAACAGATAATAAACCATTTGGTTCCTTCACTTATGAAGCACAAAGTGATTATGCTAAACAAACTACTAAAAAAATAGGTGGTTCATTCTTCGCACCAACTATTGTTAAACCTATTCCAGGTACTCAAGCTATAACAGCTATTAGTAATATAACTGTACCTCATATATATGGTTCTGATACACCTAATAGACCTCCGTTAATTAAATTTAAACCAAGGTTATTATTTAAGAATGGTAAGAAAACATTTGCTACTACCTATAATTTAGAATCAGTTAATCTCAACACTTATTATCAGATGTCCCCTGTAACTACTTTACAGAACTCTGCTTCTAAGTTTGATTTGAATTATTCCTCAATGAATTATTATTGGGGTGCTGATAGTATTATACAATATGACCATTATACTGATAATGATTGTTTTAACAGATTCTGGGCTGATTATATAAATAATATTTATAGAAATCCTGCTAGAAGATTAACTTGTAATATAGTTTTTGACCCTACTGATTTACAAAGATTTAAAATCAATGATACTATTTTAATCGATGGTCAAACCTATTTAATCGATAAAATTAGGGGTTTTAACTTAACTAAACCTGATTCTGTAGAGGTACAATTAATTAAATTATTATACCCATCTGATAAATATAGACCAATTTATATTGTTGATGGAAATGATGATATACAAGTACCTGGTCATCCTGCACCTGATAATACTCATAATGGTTCTGAATTTACATTTGATGTTGATTTAGCAGACCCAACAAAAGTTATTATTAGAGATTTAGATGGTGGAACAGTACCACCTGATGTTGTAAGTAAAGATTTAGTTAGAAACTCAGGTTACTTAGTTAGTGGTTCTAAAGTATTAGCTAAACAAAAATGGGATAAACAATTTGTTACAAGAAATGTTCCTAACAGTTTACAATATGGAATTAATGATGGTTCAACACCTTCGGGAAATTCGTTTAATGTTGGTGATAATAACACACTAAATGGATTTGGTCGAAATATAGTTGTTGTTGGAGATTCAAACGAATTATCCGTTGAAAACCAAAATTTAATTATTGTAGGTAATACTAATAATGTTGATAGAACAAATCAGAATTTAGTTTACATAGGTGATAACAGTAACTCAGGTGTTAAGAACTTTCAAGGTAGCTTAATTATTGATAACACATCAGGTAGTAGTGATTTAAATAGTGATGGTGTTACTAAATCTGGTTTAATTGCTTTGAATAGTAATATCCAGTTAGCTGGTACAATGAATGATACTGTTATCTTAGCTAATACATTAAGAGGTAGCACTGGTGTATCAATAGGTAGAACAGGTTATGATACTAAGAACTGTTTATTCATTGGTAATGATAATGTTAATGCTACTCCATCAAGTGAGATGGATAATATCACTATGATTGGTAACACAGGTGTTAACTTTTCTGGTTATGCTGCTGCTGGTATTTATCCTGATTTTGGTAGAATAACTATTATAGGTAACCAAGGTGTAATTGTAAGTGGTGGTTATTGGAACTTAGCCCAACATAATGATTATGGTACTACACATACATCTATAGGTAGTACATCTTATAGTATAACCAGTTTAGGTAATGAGAGTACTGATATTAAATATTCTCTTTATGCTAACAACAGTTATATCAATAATACAGATTGTGATTTTTCAGGTTCACAATCTAATGCTAGTACTCTTATAGCTAACAGTTATGCAGGAACTAAAAAAGATATTTCTGATAGTGCTTTAATTGGTAACAAAAGATTAACAGTAAATAATAATGCTGATGGTACTTTATTTGCTGCTAATGATGCTGTTAGTGTTGGTAAAACAGATTTTAGCAATATATTAACTAATGGTAATCCTAGTTTTGTAGTACCTGGTGGTAACCCAGATTCTCCAGGTTATGCATATCCTAATTTCTATGCTACTGCTTCTTATTCAACATTATTAAATAACTGGAATTCATATATTTCAAGGTCTGATTATTCTGTTATAGCACAAAACCAAGCATTAGATAGTAGAACAACTAATACTAGAACTGTTATTTTAAATACATTTAGTGCTTCATTTAGACCAACAGGTGGTAGTACAGGTAATACTGATTCAAATTATATAGGTGTTAAAAATACTACACTATCAGGTAGTACAACAACAGCTTATGATAGATTAACCTTATTGAATATTGAGGCTTGTACCTTTACAGGCAGCCACATTGATAGTATCTATGCTAATAACACCAATGCTGATTTTAGAGAAGCAGGTGGTAATAATATTATCATGGGTGTTAACTATGGTGATTATAATATTGGTGATAATAAAATTATATTAGGTTGGCCTGGTATTTTAAGGAATTTCGATTATCAAGATTTCAACTTATCATCAACTGATTATTCTACTATTTTAGGTTCTCCTGATAAAAACAATTATGGTAATGGACCTATTATGGAAACCATTAGTGTGATAACAGGTCACCAATATCATTATGGTGCCCAATATCATGGTTTTGATAAAGTAGTAGGTTCAGCAGGTGGTAGTTCAACCTTAGATTCTTCAGCTAATACTATAATGTTAGATTGGTTTAGTACAGCAGGTACTCATACATTAACTTTACCTGATGCTGTTGATGTTGATGGTAGAGTAGTAGTTTTTAAAGCTAATGGTAATATATCAGCTACTAAAATTATTCAATTAACTATTGATGGTGTTCAAAGAATTGATGCAAACACTACTTACAATATTGATGCTGCTTATGAAACAGTTACTATAATGGCCATGGATGGTCAGTGGTGGATAATAAATTAATCTTAGTGAACATAATAATCTATCTGTAATAAATAAATAAAATGTCGGCCCAAGCAGAAATAGATATCAGGGTAAATACAGAAGGTGCCCAACAATCCTTAGATAAGTTTCAAGGTGCTATTGATACCTTAGGAGGTTCTGTAGAAGTTGTTTTCGGTTCATTAGCACTGTTTGGTGTTGAAAATGAATGGGTTAAGAATTTAGAACAAGGTGCTGTAGGTGCTATTGCGTTAGCTGATGGTGCTAAGCGAATGACCGAAGGTATCATCAAATTTACTGGTGCTACTACATTAGCTGAAGCTGCACAAGCTGCTTTTAATGCTGTAGCTAATGCTAACCCTTATGTTTTATTAGCTACTGCTATTTTAGCTGCAGGTACTGCTTTATTCTTATATAAGAAAAATGCTGAAAAAGCTAAAGAAGCACAAAGGCAATTAAGGGAGGAAATAGGTAAAGCTAATTTTGATACAATTAGAAATATTCAGCTGTTAAAAGTTGAATTAAAAAATGAACAAAACTTAAGAGAATATCAAGCACGTGTTAGCACTAAATCTGTAAAAGAATTAAATGCTGAAATTGCAGCATCTAATAAAGCTATCACTCAACAAACTGCTAATGTTGAAAAACAAATTCCTTTACTACAACAGTTAGATTTACAATTTCAAAAGGAAGCTAATGCTTTACAAGCTAGATTTGATGCTGGTCAATTAAGCAATGAACAATATGAAAAGGAAAGTGAAGCATTAGCTAAAAGAACAGACCAAACAAAACAAGATATTGAGTTACAGCTTGAGAATGCTAGAATAGCTATTGAACAACAGCAAGCTTACATTGATATAGCAAATGAGGAGATAGATAAAAGAAATGAAGTAGCTGAAACTAAATCTGAAAATGCTAAAGCTGATAAGGTACTTAGAGATGCTGAAAAAACAGCTGAAAAAGAAAAAGCAGCAGATTTAGTTAAAATTCAAAATGAATTAGAGGATGAATTATATTTAGCTAGGTTTAAAGGTCAAGAATTAGAAGAACTACAAGCACAACAGTTATTTGATGATAGGGTAGCTAGGGCTAATGGTAATGCTGAGTTAATAAAACAAGCTGAAGAACAATTATTAGCTGATTTAGCTGAAATTAGACAAAGATATAAGGATGCTGAAGATTTAGCACAAACTGAAAAAACAACTAAACAAGCTGAGATTAACGCTGCTACTCTAGAAGCACAAAAAGCATTAGATGCTGAGTTATTAGAATCACAAAAAGCATTAGCAGCAGAAGAAGCAGCTTTACAAGATGCTAAAATAGCTGCTATAAGAAGTACATTTGATATAGCTAGTTCTTTAGCTGGTGATAATGAAAAAGTACAAAAAGCTATATTCTTAGCTTCTAAATTATCTGAAGCTGCCCAGGTTGCTGTTAGTACCACAGCTACAGTAGCTGGTATAAATGCAGAAACAGATGCTGCTGTTGCAAGTATAGCAGCTAGAAAAAATGAAACCATAGCTGCAGCATTAGCAGGTGACCCTTCAGCATTTGCTAGAGTACCTGCTTTACAAGCTTTACAATTAACTACTAAAGCAACAGGTGTAGCTAAAGCTAGAATAGCTAAAATTAAAGGGGCAGCTTCTATAGCTGCTATATTAGCATCCTCCATAACTGGTCTTAAAGGTGGAGGTGGTGGAGGTGGAGGTGAAGGAGGTGGTGGTGGTGATTCGGGTATAGGTACAGGTGCTTTTGCTACATTAAGTTTACCTCCTGGTCAAAACCAAAACCAACCCCCTCAATCACAACCATCTCAACCTATCCAAGCATATGTATTAGCTGGTGATGTATCTAGTGGTTTAGAAGCACAACAAAAAATTCAAGAAAGAAGAAGATTATGAGTACCCCATTGATAATAAAATTAGATTTCGAAGAGGATAAAATAGAAGATGGTGTTTATGCTATCTCTATAGTTGATAGTCCTGCAATAGAAGTAGATTTCTTTACTTTTAATAAATATGAATTTGCTACTTATTCTGATTATCCTAAAGCTGTATCCGCAGCTGCTGAAAGAGGTATTAGATTAAATGAAGCAGTAAACAATAAATGTGCTACACAAGTTGGTAAAGTTAGGGCACAACAATTAGCCCAGGGTAAACCTGTTAGTGAGGAAACAATTAAGCGAATGTTTGCTTATTTGTCCCGTGCTAAAGAATATTATAACCCTGATGATACTGAAGCTTGTGGTACAATTTCTTATTTATTATGGGGTGGTGAACCAGCATTAGGTTGGTCTGAAAGAAAATTAGCACAAATTGAAAGAGAAAGAGAATTAAAAGCAGAAAATGAATTAGTTGATTCATTTGAGTTCTCTAAAAAGAAAAAAACCATCTATCTAATATCTTGTAGTTCTGATAAATTAGAAACTAAAGCAGCAGCAAGTGAATTGTACTGTTCTCCTTTATTTAAGAAATCCCTTGAATATGCAAGAAAACAAGTATCAGATGACCAAATATTTATTTTATCAGCTAAATATGGTTTAGTACCTTTAAATAAAGTTATAGAACCTTATGATGTTACATTAAAGGATATGCCCAGTGATGAAAGAAAAATGTGGGCTGAAAAGGTTTATTCTGAATTAGAAAATCAATTCAGTATCAATACTGATGAGTTTGTATTTTTAGCTGGTACTGCTTATACAGAATACTTAATTCCTAAATTTAAGTACACTCATGATTTCTTAGAAGGTAAGAAAATAGGAGAGAGATTAGAATACCTAAATAAATTCTACATTTGCTTCAACAGTGATTATTTAGCTTTCTCTTATTTATTTAATGCTTTAGAACAGTTACCAGAATCAGAAAAAGATAATGTTATTGAACTACTTGATAAAATCTCGCAGAATACCAATAAGGAGATATTTTGTGATGCAGATGGTGGGTGTGAAGTTAAAATGGAAATTCAAACGGATTTTACAGCAGAATCCGAAAAGCAAATGATAGTTTCACCGGTAATGATACCGAACAAAGCTATCCTAAGAAAATCTGTTACAGGTGAAGAATTTTATGTTTATTTTACACCTGATACTATTGAAAAAATGGCCCATAACTTTCTAAAAAAGAAAGCAACAGATAACTTCAACATCCAGCATGATACAGGTACTAAATTAAAAGGTATTAGTGTTGTTGAAAGCTGGGTTAAACAAGATGATAATGATAAAAGTTCCAAATATGGTTTTAATTTACCTGATGGTACTTGGTTTGTTATGTTGAAAGTTGAAGATACTAATTTATGGAATCTAATTAAAACAGGTGCTGTAAAAGGATTATCGTTAGAAGGTTATTTTGGTAAACAAGAAACCTTAAACAAATTTGAAGATTGTGGTTGCGAATAATATGATTAGTGGCCTCAAGTATATATATGTTTCTGTAATATTAAAATATTTTAATCTCATGTTAAACTTAAAAGAATTAGTAAAACAACATTTTGGTCTAGTTGAACCAACTGTTGCTACTGAAACTGCTATTGAGTTTGCTACCGCTAAAACATTAGATGGACAATTAACTTTAGAATTTGATGAATTATCTGCTGGAAAAGAAATTTTCATAGTTGATGCTGAAGGAAATAAAGTTAAAGCACCAACTGGTGAATATGTGTTAGAGGACAAAAAAGTAGTTAAGGTAGAAGAAGGTGTTATTGCTGAAGTTAAAGAAGCTACTGATGTTGAGGTAGAAGTTGAAGCTGAAGAGGTTGTAGAGGAAGAGGTTGTTGAGGAAATGAAAGATAAAGAGGAAAAAATGGCTGAAGTTACCCCTGCATTAGTTGAAGAATTAATTAAGCAAATTGCAGCAGTTGTTGAAGAAAGATTGCAACCATTAGAAGCTAAATTAGCTGCATTAGAAACAACTACAACCAAGATGGCTGTTGCCCCTGCGGTTGAACCAACTGTTATTAAATCAAATAAAAACGCTGAAATATTCAAAGGTTCAGCAATAACCAAAAACGCAGAAGCGAGATTAAATAGAATCGCTAACGAATTAAAAACAAGATAAAAATTTAGAAAATGAGTAATACATTATCAACAATCACTACCGATTTTATCGATAGAGAAGGATTGGGATTCTTAGCAAGAATCGTAAATGAGGGTAACACTATTGAGTTAGCTACCCTACAAACTGGTGTTAGACACAAAGCAACTGTTAACTCAGTTTATGCTGATGGTAACTTCCAGTATGGAACTTGTGCTGGTACTGCTGATACAGCTACCACTTCTTCATTCCTAGCTAGAGAAATTTTAGCTTGCAAAACCACTATGTATGATGGTATTTGCTTACAGGATGTTCAAGAGAAGTTTGGTGCTTTAGGTGGTGAAGGTGCATATGCACAAAACGCAGAGGTATTGAGACCATTGGTTGAAGGTGCATTAAGTTCATTCCAGTGCCAAGTTGAAAAGAACTTATGGAACAAAGCAAATGCTACATTATGTGAAGCAAACACTGGTTTGTTTAGAGTTATTTCTGGTTCTACAACTGGTGTTACTTTCAGTGGTTCAGCTTCTCCAAACGCTTGGGTTGGTGATGCAGTTGCAACTCCAACTTCTAACAACATCATTGCACAGGTTAATGCTGTTTACCAAAACATCCCTGAAATAGCTTCAAACAAAGGTGATTTAGCTATCTTCATGAGTGTTGCTAACTTCAAGTTGTATGTTAACGCATTAAGCACTTCTACCGGTACTGTTTTAGGTGGATACAATGTTAAGCAAACTGCTAACAGAAGCTTGATGTACATTGAACACCCAACTGCACCTGGTGTTATTGTTGTTGGTACTTTAGGATTGAGTGGTTCAAACAGAATTGTTGGTGGTCCTGCAAAAGATATTGTTGTTGGTACCGACCTTGCTTCTGATGCAACTAACTTCCAGTTGTGGTACGATATTAATGCTGACCAAGTTAAGTACAGAATTTCTGGTAAATTCGGTGCACAAATTGCTAATCCTACATTCTGGGTATCTAACGATTTAGCCTAATTTAACAGTTTAACCTTTAAAAACTAATAAATTATGGCTACTTGTAATATAACTTCAGGATTCCAATTAGGATGTAGAGATAATACCGGAGGTGTTAGAAGAATCTATATTTTAAGTGGTAGTGTGAGTAAGGTAGTTAATACTAACTCTTTAATCACAGCAATAACAGGTTCAGGTAAGTTCTTTGCTTTTGAACAAGTTAACCAAACCGCTAACTATACAGAAACTATCAACTCTAGTATTGAAAATGGAACTATTTTCTATCAGCAGGATTTAACAATCCAGTTCCACAAATACCAGGATTCGTTACAAGATATAATTGGTACTCTAGGTAAACAACCAGATGCTAAGATTATCTTAGAAACACAGAATGGTAGCAGTGATAACGATGCTAGATGGTTCTATTTAGGTCAGTTTAATGGTTGTACTCTATCAGCTGGAACTGGTCAAACAGGTACCGCATATGGTGATTTGAATGGTTACTCATTAACATTCACTGCATTCGAACCTGAACCAGCAAAAGAGATAAGTGCATCTTATGATAATACTAAAACAGCATTCCAGATGTTATCTGGTAGCTTAAATGGTATTCTAGTAGGTTACTAAATAACCGAATCTATATAAATGAGAAAGCGGGCCTTAGTGCCCGCTTTTTTTTATCTATAGGTATGATTTATGAACCACCTTTAGCAATGTTACTAAATGCGGTTAGTGCATTAGGAACACAAAATGCATCATATGATTTTAATTATGATGGTTGGGTTACAGTTAAAGATATATTGTTCATATTAGCTAATATGTTTTAATGTTATATTTCAGTTTACAAGATAATAATACAGTTGTTTTTTATACTCCTACTAAATTAAATTTGGTAGCAGGTGAACAATTGTCTATTGATTTTGTAGCTGAATATTCATTAGAATCTTATAGCATAACCTCCAGTATAGTTTCTTATAATGGTCCTTATATAAAATTTGTTATACCATCAGCATCATTAGTTAATGAAGCTATTAAAGGAGGTTTTTATACTGTTAGTTTAGTTGCTTCTGTTGTATGGGAAGAGGATTTAGATAATTGGGAGGATGCAGATTATAATTGGGATGAGGGAGGTAATGTATATGATACTGATAGAGGATGGGTTTATGAATTTGTTCCTTCAAATATCTATACATCAAGCTTTGAATCTGCTTCTTACTATACTCACAGTATCAATATAACAGAATATGTTTATACATCAAGTTTTGAAACAGCATCTTATTATACAGCATCGATTCCAGGAGATGGGGGCACCCCTTATATATCTGTAAGAGAGACCGCAACATACTACGTTTACAATGGGTAATACAGCAAAATATTTTTCAAGGAATTATAGCAACCGTTATGCTATAAATGAGGAGAGAATGGAATACCATATTAGATATGGTGAAGATGATTTATTCCCTCAAAAGTTAATTTGGTTATTTAACCATTGTTCTATCAATGGTGCTTGTATTAAAGCAAAAACTGAAGCAACTATAGGTAATGGTTTAATTTGTGACCAGGATTATATTTTAGATTATGCAAACCCTAAAGAATC
>Ga0315909_10006897_pt1 | contig 12750 bp, 7 predicted proteins | sample LakEriMetagenome_11_FD_203527 | JGI IMG/M metagenome (GOLD analysis project Ga0315909, IMG submission 203527) | Freshwater fungal communities from buoy surface, Lake Erie, Ohio, United States - Buoy 2 MA125 | ecosystem: Environmental > Aquatic > Freshwater > Lake | place: USA: Lake Erie, Ohio...
GGCAAACTGTTGGCCGTCAGCAGTTCAAACAGTGATCTACGTCCAGGCACAGATGATATTTCAGTGGCCATCAGTGGTATACCTAACACCATGATCAGTGAAGTCATAAACAGTCGTTTTAAAGGCAGTCAAATTGAAGTTGCTCGCTATCTCAAAGATCCTGTTACTGGCACACCATTGAGCATTACACCTAATCCAGTGGGCAGATTCTTTGGCATTATCAATAACTACAGTCTACAAGAAGACTATGACAATGAAGATAGATCAGCATCAAATACCATTGAACTGAGTTGTTCAACATTGGTTAGATTCTTACAAGGCAAAGTGCCAGGACGCAGAACCAATCCACTAGATATTAAAGCACACAGCAATCGTTATTTTAATTACACTGATTTAAGTTTTGATCGTGTGCCTAATTTGACCAATGCCTACTTTAACTTTGGAGCACCACAATGAGTTGGCTTAAGAAAATCATAGGCTTTGGTGCTGCCGTTGTTGGCGTATTCAGTGGCAATCCTATCATATCAACCATAGCCAAAGCCGCAGTGGCAGGCTATGCTGTGCGTAAGGCTACCAGCGCCATAGTTAAACAACAACAAACACCCAGTCAACCTGATCCAGGAGTGCGAGCGCAGGTTGCCAGCAATCCCAATCATAAAGTGCCCGTAGTTTATGGCACAGCCTATCTTGGCGGCATTGTCACTGACGCACAGTTGACTAACTCAAATCAAACAATGTGGTATTGCCTTACCATATGCGAACAAACTGGATATTTAAATCTAGGTCAGGGCGCACTCAGCAGACTATACTTTGATGAAATATATTGGAATGATCAAAAGATCACATTTGCCGCAGATGGAATAACCTGCGCTAGCACACAGGACAGAGATAGCAATGTAGACACTAAAATAGATGGTCTAGTTAAAATTTATTGTTTTAGTGGTGCCAGCAATGTGCCTATTCCACCTACTGGTTATACATTGACCAATCCCACAAACGCTGCCAATCTTATGCCAGGTTGGACTGTGAATCATCAAATGCCAGGCATGATATTTGCTCTAGTTCGTGTTGACTACAATAAAGACAAGGGTATTACAGGCTTGGCTGATATTAAATTTAAAATAAGAAATACCATGACACAGGCAGGAGACGTCTACTATGATTATCTAACCAACGCTTGGTATGGTGCTGGCATTGACCCCGCAAGGATTACTGTATCATGAACTCATTACAAGACTTAAACAACGGATTTGAACCAGTAGAGTTCACAGACCCAAGAACTGCCTCAGTGACTTTTAATACAAGTTTAGGCAATGGCACACAGAACGTGCTTGAAGGACAAAGTTATAGTTTATATGTGGCTAGAGAAATCACAGACATTATTAACTATCAAGATGCCAATGTTCGTTATCGTGTTAATGTCAGTGCTATCACAGGCGCCACTGTGTCTTGGCCTACATTGCCCACATACATGACCATTACCAATCCCAGTGCTGGACAGTATACTGTCAGCGGAATAAGAACTGTGGAAGATTGGGCATTGGTGCGTAGTCCCACTGTTAACTTACCAGATATTATCAATGGCACATTCACTGTCACAGCCACTATTGACTATTTTAGCACCAGCACAGGTTGGTCAATAACCACTAACATTCAAAATGTTAATGAATGGTCTGCCACAACAGTATTTTGGTTCAACACAGGATCAAACTTAATCACAGGTGTGCCTAATTTATCAGCAGGTAATGTGGCTGCTTGGACGGTGACTGTGTCACCTTCAACAGGCAGTTATGTTGCTAGTCTTGCTACCAACGGCAGTGGTGGAGCCAGTGTATGGAATGATTCTGCCAAAGTATTGACCATAGTAGGCACTAACACGCAGATTAACAGTCATTTAAATTCCATAACCATGGTAACTAATGGTGCTATAAATGCCCATATGACGTTTACCTATACTGCCACTGCTATTAGCGATGGCAGCAGTGATCAAACTGTTCAGCAGATAAGAAGCAATTTAATTAGATATCTAGGTCCAGTTTCTGCCTTTACCTACAATGAAGATACTGCTACATTGATCACAGGTGCTCCGCAGATCACTGACGTTGAAACAACTTCAGGTGGATATTTCCTACAGATTATTCCCAGCAACTCTGTATTGGTAAGAACAATGGCCAGTTCAGGCACATTGGGTGGAACTGTGACATTTAACAATACCACAAAGAGATTGAGCATTGTAGGAACCAAAGCACAGGTCAATGATCATCTTACTAAAATAACAATAACTCCTAGTGGCGATGTTGCTGTGGGATTTACATTAGACTATACTGTGATTAATCCACAGAGCGCAACACAGACCAAAACACAAACAGTTAACTTTGGCACACAGCATGATGAAGTTTCTAACATCAACATCACAAGAACCTATGTTAACAATGTTGTGGCCAATATTTTTGCCACTTCAACACCACAGATCACAGACCTAGACAATGATTCTACTTACACTATTACATTAACTGTGCCTGTGGGTGTGGGAACATTTTCAGCACCTGGCACGACCACAAGTAGAACTTGGACTTATACAGGCACAAAGACACAGGTCAATAACCTGTTCAGTCAAATATCATTTAATCCTACTAGTGGTCAATTTGAAAATACCACAATTACCTATAATCAAAGTAAGATATTTGGTGGCAGTTCAGTTCAACAGTTGACTAACTATTCTATACCATTAAATGGTCCTAGAGTGGCATTTGACACAGTTAATGCCACTAATCAATCTATCAATACTACAGAAGGTGCTACTCATAGTGTTCCTGTGGGCATAAATGTCATAGGTGTTAACGATTTTGGAACCACAACTCCAATTTATACCATTGACCTTACACAAGCACCTGGATCAACTGTAACCTGGCCAACTATACCTAGTGGTTGTTCAGTGACCAATCCCAGTGCTAACATCTATGTTATCAATGGGATAACAGGCGCCACAGTATGGAATCAAATTAAAAGTCCAACAATTAATCTAAACAACTACAGCACAGGCGCAGTTAATTATACTGCTACAGTGAGTTGGAGTGGTCCCAGCGCAGGCAGTCTAGGCTGGTCAGTGACTATGAATATTACAAATGTCAATCTTATTAGCACACCTGTAGAGGCTAGTTTCTATGACATTAACAATTTTAAAGTCTATGGAACACCACAGATTACAGACAGTGGATCACAGAGCACTAACAATATGCGAGTAACTGTGACACCCAGCATTAGTTCTAACATATCTCAAATTACCAGCACTGGCACTGGCGGCACTATAAGTTTTAACAATACCACAAAGGTATTGACCATAGAAGGCACACTAGCACAGGTCAACAATAGATTGGCCAATTTACAGGCCACTGTGCTTACCACATTATCTTTTACACTGACCTATACCGCAACAAATCTTACTTCAAATGAAACACAGACTGTGTCACAGGATGTGGTCTATGCTTTAGTTAATTGGGTTATTTCTAGATCATATGTTGGCAATAGTGTAAACAGTTTTTATCTAAACAGTCCTCCAATTGTCAGAGACAAGAGCAGTAGCAACATTGATGTGATTTTTGAAACCACTGATGGCTTTTGGACCTATGACAATCAAAATATAAGACAAAGTGATTTTGTATTCAGCGGAAGTGATACTGGCATCAGTGCCAATTTAAGCAAGTTAAAATTTGCTCCTAATAAAAATATCACTTCCACAGCAAATTACACAGTGAGAATACAAAAGACCATCAACAGTCAAACTGTAAACTGTATCACATTGAATTTAACCATTGCCTATGCTGGAACTAGTGAGAATCTTTTGCCAACCCAATATAGTTACACAAGTCCAGGTAATTTTACATTTAATTTTACACAAAAAGAATTTATCTACTCTAATGTAGGAACCAACGCATTTGAAGTATATGTGATTGGGGGTGGAGGTGGCGGCAGTGGCACTAACACTGGATACGGAGGTGGGGGTGGAGGTGGCGGTGGCCTCCAATTTCAAATATTTGATACTATGGGAACAAATGAAACTTTAATTATTGGTTCAGGTGGCGGCATAAGTGGTGCTGGACAATCAACTACAGCATTTGGACTTACTGCTGGAGGTGGTGGTGCTGGTATTAGTGGCAATGGTGGAAACAGTGGTAGTCCACAGAGCAACAGTGGCGCCTCAGCATATATAATTGCCCCTAGTCCTACAGTAAATGCTCCTGGCGGAGGAGGAGGTGCTGGCAGTTCTACTACAACTTCAAACGGTGGTGCTGGAGTAAGTGTTTTTGCTTTTGGTTATTCTACTGTCTGTGCTGGTGGACAAGGTAGAAGTCAAAATGACAGCGTCTATGGAAGACCTACTAATCCAGGACAAGGTGGCAGTGGTAGAGTTAATAATGATTCAGTGTTCATTGGAGAACCAGGCGGCCATGGCGCAGTATTAATACAGGTTAACATGAGTTAAGGATTTAAAAATGACCACATTCAACAATATCTATTACACAATCAATGGTGTCATTGATACCACACAACCAGCATGGACCAACATAGAAAATCTCAGCCTAGCCGCTGGAGTGTGGTTTACCTTTGACATACACACAGGCAAGTGGGCAGTGATTATTAATCGTGCTGGGTCAAGCACAGCATCATTTAACGACGGCAATATACTAGGCGCTATCAATATCACAGGCACAGGTGTCTATGAACTTTATAACTCTGTCAAAGTAAGTTTTCCTAATAAATTGTTAGGAGATGAAAAAGACTATGTGGTTCTACAGATACCAGACAATCAGCGTTTTGCCAATGAACCCCTAAACACACTAGACATAAGCACAGATCTAATCAATGATCAAATACAGGCGCAGATGCTGGGTCTGCGTGAACTCAAACAAAGTCGTGTAGACAAGATCATAGAGTTCCGCACTGACTACAGTTACCTAGGCATCAAGGCTGGCGATATCATAGATGTTACCAGCCCTATGTATGGCTTTACCAATAAGAAATTTAGAATTGTCAGCGTCAATGAAGAAGACGATGAAGAAGGCAATATTGTGTTAAGCATCACAGCACTGGAATACAGTGATGGTGTTTACAGTTTCAGTGACATTAACTACTATCTCAGAGACAAGAGCAATGGGCTACGTCCAACTACCAATACTGCTGTCACTGCCAACAATGCTTTTAGTAATGTAGGTTTTGATCTTACTCCCACAGGTAAACAACAGGGTCTTACATTTAACTATAATAGTTCTTCAGGTAGATATGAATTAAGTCAAGCAGGTATATTGGTTACAATTAATGGATCCAGTGCTGTGTTAAAATGGACCTATCAAGATGGCACTGACCTAGACATTCGTTGCCGCGTTTATAAACCTGCTATAGGACAAACAACTGTTGATCAATATTTAGGATGGACAGGAGATGGTTCTACTCCACCAAATACTACCAGTCAAGAGTATTGGCCTGATGGCAGTAATTTAACGTCCGCAATTATCAGTTGGGGCGGAGACAACCAAGGTGCTGGCGGCAATGATGCTGCCGTTGAAACTGTGTTTTTAAACATTGCTAGATTTAAAACGCTGTATCCCAATGAAAGATATTGTGTGTTAGAATGTAGAGGCAATTGGTATGGCACCAGAGGAATTAAGCCTGTGTTGCTGACAGCAGATGTCTATGAAGGTGGAACAATAGCAGAATCAACTACGCCTAACACATTTAGTTTTGTCAACACAGGCTATACCAAAGGTAGATTTATTGATGGTGTAAAAGTGTTCGTTGATAGCAACAGTCAAAGTCCCACTGTATTAGGTGACCTTATGGGATACTTTGTTTTTGACACCACAGATAACACAGCACAGTTCCGCAATGATCTTACAGGCATTGAATAAAACAGCCTTTTACTACACTTTTGCCCACTTGCTAATAAATACATCGTAGACCTTGTTTAGACCATAGTTTAAACAAGTATCCCCTAGGAGCACATATGCCAGGTATTTTAAACTTCCAACAATACATTGGAGGCCCAGATTCAGTTCAGGTTGAAAATGTATTTCCCTCAAATCAAAAAACACTGATCTATACATTCAAAAATGACGCAGGCACAGCCCTAAACATCACTGGATGGACTTTTGCCGCAGATTACCAAACACTGGTAATTGATGAAATTTCTTTCAATCGCAACACCAACAAGCCCAATTTTGGCAACTCAACTGTGATAGGTTCATTTGCCAAAGTAGAAGTAAGTGGTGGATTGGCTCCAGCAATTATTTCAGCAAGTGCTGGCACAGTCAAAGTCAACTTGCCCGCAAGTATGTATGCTGGACCCATTGTGCCAGATGCCCGTAGAAATGTGCCTATCACTGTGTTTTCATTAACCTGGACAGATGCTTCAAATCCCCCACAGATCAACAGCCATCGTTGGGCCCTAGTCCAATGCTGGGAACCTGATGTTGTGGTAGGAGATCCAACTACTGCCACAGGATATACCGCGCTGACACTAGGAGCCTAATATGGCCTACAACATAACCATAGAAGAAATTCAAAATGGTATCACTGTAGCCACTGTTAATGACCTAGGCATTAACGTAACCGTAGAAGAAGTGGTCAATGGTATAACCATAACGCCACCCGTGGTCAATCAACTCAGTGTTACCAATATAGAATATCCTGTAACTGTCAGTTACAATGGCATTATTGTTCAAGATGGTGGCGGCATTGCTGCCAATGGATTACCAGCAGGTGGATCTATTGGGCAATTCCTTAAGAAAACAGGCGTCATTGACTATGATGTGGCCTGGGCCAATATCAGTGATCTCAACACCACATATTCCCTGTCAGCAGAAACTGCCACTGGTGGTGCTAACTTAAGACTAACAGGCAGTGACACATCAACAGATGATGTTAAACTGGCTGCTGGGTCAAATGTCACCATTGCTCGCACAGATGCCAATACTATTACTATCAGTAGTGCCAGTAGTTTTACTGAACTAGTTCAAGACACTACGCCACAACTAGGTGGCAATTTAGATACCAACGGCAACAAAATTACCAGTGCTGGCAATGCTGATGTTAACATCAAAGCCAGTGGCACAGGTGAAATTAATTTAGAAAGCATTGTCAATGTTGGCGACGGCACTGGTCCAGGATTTATCTTTGCTCGTGGCAGTCAAAGTCTTTTATTATTAAGTGATCCGTTAAATAACGCTGGTCAGGCAGCACTACGTCTAGATGTCAATGGTGATGTTGAATTTGGTCCAGGTCCTGGCGGCCGTGTATTAAATGACGCAGAAATCACAGTATTTGGCACAGGCGATAGCACAGCGCAGTTGACCAGCAGTGGTAGTCGCAGTATTGAATTGTCAACTAATCAAGGCCTAAACAGTGGTAAAATTACAGTGGCTGCTGGTGCCAACGGCAACATTGTTTTAGAACCTAATGGATCAGGAGATATTCAACTCAATGCTGATACTGTTAGAATTGGTGATGTTGATACTACTGCTATCTTAACCAGCAATGGCACAGGTAATCTGCGTGTTACTGCTGGTGCTGGCATGACCATGTGGAGATCACAGAATAGAACCACAATAAACGGCACACATCCTGGCACTCTTGATCTAGCAGAAATGAATGTCAATGGCATTGACTATGGATTTGAATTTACCACTACTAGAGGATTTTGGGTAGCCGCAGGCTCTACTACAAATTTTTTAATTGATGGTGCTCCTAATGGTGCTGTTTCATTACAAAGCAATGGCACAGGTGCTGTGGTCATTACAGGTGGTTCAAGTGCCAACACAGGCAGCAATTTAACATTAAACAGTGGCACTGGTGGTGCTCTATTGCGTGGTGCTAATGGTAGCGGTGGACAAATTTCAGTAGGTGGCAGCGCAAACAGTCACATTGAAATTACACCAGATGGCACTGGCGATGTTCGCCTCAATGCTGACACTGTGAGATTAGGTGATGCTGGAGTCGCAGCCTTAATCACTACAAACAATGGTAGTTTAACATTAAACACTAATAGTGGTGCCAGTTCAGGTAGTATTCAAATTGCTCTTGGTGCCAATGGCAATATCAGTATAACTCCCAACGGAACTGGTAATGTTGTTCTTGATGGCTTAAATTGGCCACAGGCAGATGGCTCAGCCAACTATGTGTTAAAGACCAATGGCTCAGGACAACTTGCTTGGGCCTCTGTTAACAGTCTAGGTTTAAGCACTGGTATTAATGATATAGTAGAAGACACAACGCCACAACTAGGCGGCAATTTAGATGTAAATGGTTATAACATTACTACTACACAGACCAATGCTGACGTAAAAATTGCTGCTAATGGCACAGGTAAGGTTAAATTAAGTAACATTGCTTATCCCAACACAGATGGATCAGCAGGACAAGTATTAAAAACAAACGGATCAGGCTCCCTAGATTGGGCTGACAAGCAGGATCCTACTTTGGTAAACGACAGTCAGCCCAACATTCAAAGCACAGGTCAACATTGGTATAGACCCGTTACTGGAGCGTTTTACACGGCACGCAATGGTGGATGGGAACCAGTCAATGATGACGGATTTTTTTAAAAGGAGGCCCTCATGGCTATTAGAATTAAGAGAAGTTCAGGGAATACCGCGCCCTCACTATTAGAAAGTGGTCAGTTGGCCTACGCAGAAGGCTCTAGCAATGGCGGAACACTATACTATGGTGAGATTGGCGGCACAGTTCGTGAAATTGGCGGACGTAAGTTTGTTGACAAAGTCAACGGCATTGAAGCAGGTGCTCAGGTTAACACAGTAACATCAGTTGCTGGTCGCACTGGTGCTGTTACAATTGGTGTTGCTGATGTCAGCGGTGCTCAAGCAACAAGTGCCAAAGGACAGGCCAATGGTTATGCGTCATTGGATAGTTCAGGACTAGTTCCATCAAGTCAACTGCCTAGTTATGTAGATGACGTTGAAGAATATGCTAACCTAGCAGGATTCCCAGCCACTGGTTCAAGTGGTAAAATTTATGTTACAGTAGACACTGCTAAAACATATCGCTGGAGTGGATCAACTTATGTTGAAATTTCAGCAAGTCCAGGATCAACTGATGCTGTTACAGAAGGTTCAACAAATCTTTATTTTACACAAAGTCGCGCTCGTCAAAGCATCAGCGTAACAGATTCAGGTGGTGATGGCGCATTAAGTTATGATAACTCCACAGGTGTTATTACCTACACAGGTCCTTCAGCCAGCGATGTTCGTGCTCACTTTTCAGCAGGCACAGGCATTACCATTACCAATGGTGCTATTGCCACAACAATCACTCAAGGTATTACAGATTTAGTTCAAGATACAACTCCACAACTAGGTGGCGCATTGGATGTTAATTCTCAAGAAATAGTTTCAGTTAGCAATGGCAACATTGTGATTGCTCCTAATGGCAGTGGTTCAATTGTGCTTAACAAAGACGGCACTAGTGCTACCTTGGCTCGTAGAACAGCATCAACAGGCACAGCATCAAATGCCCTAATTGCTCAACGTAATTTTACAGCAGATGTATTGGCCAACATGGATGGACATATGAGTGCTGTTGCTTATGCTGTTCGTGACAGTGCCGCTGCCTCGTCTACATTTGCTCGTGCTGGTGGTGAATATGCTACTGATGGTGGTCACAGTTTTGCTGTTGAATTCTCCAGCAATAACTTTACATCAAGCACTAGAGCAATAACTGCGGCTCAAAATATGTTGGTATTAGGTGATGTCACTGGAACTACAACACAGGTCATTACTTCAATGGGCACAATGAATCTTGCCCTTACTACAGGTGCTCCAAATGCCTTGGACAGTGGTGTTATTCAAATTGCCAACGGATCAAATGCTGATATTTCAATTACTCCACATGGCACAGGTAAAATTGTGCTTGATGGCCTTAACTGGCCTACCAGCGATGGTTCAGCCAACTATGTGTTAAAGACCAATGGTTCAGGACAGTTAAGTTGGGTAGCACAGACCAGTGGCGTAAGCGTATTCACTGGCCTAACTGATGTTCCAGCAAGTTACAGTGGCGCAGGTGGTTACTATGTTAAAGTCAACAGTGGCGCTTCAGCACTGGAATTCAGTCAGCACGTTGACGACGGCACATTTTAATATATAAAAACACAAGGGGGTGAAATGCCCCCAGCCTAATCAATTTAATGAGGTAACTCTATGGCAATCAGACATAAACGAACAACCACAACTGGCTACACTTGGCAGTCAGGCGATACAGTAGAAGGCCAAATTGGTCTTAATCTCACAGACGGCACACTACACTTTAAAAAGGGCAATGGCACCTATGTCACTATCAGTGAAGGTGCTGGCGGCATTGACAATGTTGTAGAAGACACAACACCACAACTTGGCGGCAATCTTGACGTTAACGGCAACTCAATTGTCAGCACCAGTAATGGCAATATCACAATTGAACCCAACGGCACTGGCGATGTTCACATAATAACAGACGCACTGCGTGTTGGTGATTTAAACTCAGAAGCACGAATTTCAACATATGGCACTGGCAATTTAGTATTGACCACCAATGAAGGCAATGATCCAGATCCCACAATTACTATTGGCAATGGCGCAAATGCCAATATCACATTAACACCTTCAGGCACAGGCAAGGTCATAATCTCAAGTGATCTACAAGTTGATGGAACAACCACAACTGTAAACTCAACTACTGTCACTGTAGATGATCCAATTTTTACACTGGGTGGCGACACTGCTCCTACCACAGATGATAACAAAGATAGAGGCATTGAGTTTCGTTGGCACAACGGCACCACAGCCAAAGTGGGATTCTTTGGCTATGATGACTCAACAGGTTATTTGACATTTATTCCTGATGCTACCAACACCAGTGAAGTATTTTCAGGCACACAAGGTGACATACAGGCCACAAACTTTCGTGGCACACACATTGGTGCTGTGAGCACTGATGCTATCACAGGCGTTACCACAAACGGTGCTATCACAATCACACCCAATGGCACAGGTGACGTTCAATTGGTAGCAGATACTGTTCAAATTGGTGATGCCAACACCAATGCTGTGTTAACCACAAACGGCACAGGCAGTTTAACAATCAGCACAAATAATGGCACTAGTTCAGGATCAATTTTAATAAATTCTGGTGCCAATGGAAACTTTGAATTTTCACCCGCAGGCACTGGTGACGTGTATCTTAACTCTGACACAGTTCGCATAGGTGATCCCAACATCACTGCCACATTGACCACCAACAGCAGTGGTAGTCTTGTGCTGAACACCAACGCAGGCAGTAACAGTGGTAATATCACTATTAACCAAGGTGCTAATCAAAATATTTCAATTACACCCAACGGCACAGGTAATGTGGTGCTTGATGGTGTAAACTGGCCTCAAACAGCAGGCACAGCCAATTATGCTTTGACCACAAACGGCTCAAATCAAGCCAGTTGGAGTCAAATAAGTTTGACAGCGGCTGTCACAGGCACATTACCATTGGCTAATGGCGGAACCAACGCCGCCACAGCCAGAGATGCGTGGGATAATTTGACCACATATACTGCTACAAATAGTGCCACAGCGACATTGACTAATGCCAGCAACTACATACAGCATATCTATGGTGGGTCAGGAACTACTTTCACACTGCCTTCTACCAGCACAATGAGTTTTGGTGAAGGATTCTATTTTGTTAATAACAGTGGTCAGACTACAACTGTTAATACTTCAACCAGTGCTCTTGTAGGAACTGTTCCAAGTGGTAGTGCCATGAGAGTTCATGTAACTAATACTGGATCTAATGATGCTACAAGTTGGGTTGAAATGCGTGAATTTGAATCTGTCACGGGCACAGGTTCAGCAGTATTAAGTGCCAGCCCCACTATTACTGGATCAGCAGTTATAGGCGGAACTACACTACCATCAGCCACAGGCACAACTGGACAAGTTTTAGCATTAAGCAGTGCTGGAACTGCTGCTTGGTCTGCTGCTACCAGTAGCACAAACTTAATAGTATTACGCAGTAGCAGTGGTATTGTTATGCCTGCTGCTGCCAACACAGTGGGAACATTTACATGGACAGTAACTGATGCTGGTGGAGTAAGTGGAGTAAGTGGTCAAACCAACGGAACGTTTACATTGCCTGCTGGAACTTATGTATTGACCATACCTCAGTTGTATTCAAACAGCACCACACTGGCTGATTTTAGACTACGTTGTATCACTGACAGCACCAACGTGTTTGAATATGGTAACAGTGCCAGTATTACTCTTGATGGCACTACTCGCAGAACCATAGGAGAATTCATTCAAGAGTTTACAATCTCAACCAGTAAAACTTTTGGATTTGTTCAGACTGGCACCACTGCTTATGACATGTATTCATTTGTGGGATCAACCAGTGCGCCCAACAGCACCTACAGTCAAACAACCAACGGACTTGCCTCAATAACATTATTGAAAGTTGCCTAAATAACATAAGGATCTATTATGACAAGAGAATCAGTGAACAGCCGCGTTGCTGTATTAGAAACAAAAGTAGAAACAATAAGCGTCAAGTTAGACGAAGTAAGGGCGGATATAAAGGAAGTTCATGCCTGCCTACACAAAACACGTGAACTTATCTTAAATGAAGTAAAAGCACTGAGAGACAGTGAAAACTCCGCTCACAAAGAGCAGAACCAACGCATTATGAGTTTGGAAAATTGGCGTTGGTATACTTTGG
>Ga0315909_10006900_pt1 | contig 12746 bp, 13 predicted proteins | sample LakEriMetagenome_11_FD_203527 | JGI IMG/M metagenome (GOLD analysis project Ga0315909, IMG submission 203527) | Freshwater fungal communities from buoy surface, Lake Erie, Ohio, United States - Buoy 2 MA125 | ecosystem: Environmental > Aquatic > Freshwater > Lake | place: USA: Lake Erie, Ohio...
CAGCTACTCCAGCCTCAGTTAAAACTGCTTATGATTTAGCAACTACTGCCAATAATAATGCTGTCAATGCAGGCACATATGCTAATGCAGCTTTTGATAAAGCTAATTCTGCAAATGTTCTTGCACAATCTGGTTATAACCAAGCAAATACTGCCACAACAACCGCTGGTTTAGCTTATACTCACGCAAATGGTGCCTTTGACAAGGCCAATTCTGCCAATGTTTTAGCACAAGATGGATATAACCAAGCCAATACTGCTACAACTACCGCAGGTTTAGCATACAATCACGCTAATGGTGCATTTGATAAAGCGAATACGGCAACCACAACCGCTGATGCAGCTTTCGCTAAGGCTAATTCCGCTAATGTAATAGCACAAGCTGCGTTTGATAATTCAAATACCAAGTTTAGTTCTTCTGGTGGTTCAATATCAGGTGATGTTTCTGTTACAGGTAATTTGACTATTATTGGTCAAACCATATATGCAAACACAACAACCGCACTAATTGCTGATAATGTTCTTACACTTAATGCAGCTATTAACCAAGCTTCAGCACCTACTGTTAATGCTGGTATTGAAGTTGACCGTGGCTCATCTGCTAATGTATCATTACTTTGGAATGAATCTTCTGATAAATGGACATTCACTAATGACGGAACAACTTACTATGACATCGCTGATGCAGCTCGTTTAGATTCATCATTTACTCATGCCAATAGTGCTTTCAATCAAGCAAATACTGCCACAACGACATCAGGCTTAGCATACAATCACGCTAACGGTGCCTTTGATAAGGCTAACACAGCTACAACTACTGCAGGTTTAGCATATACTCATGCTAATGGCGCTTTTGATAAAGCAAATACTGTTGCGACTACTGCACAGAACGCTTATGATTTAGCAAACGGTACCGCAGGTATTGCTAATACCGATTATACAACAGTTTCAGTAACAGCCGGAACTTATGGTAATGCAACCTATGTTCCAACAGTTACTCTTGCATCTAATGGTCGTGTGACCTCTGTAACAACAACGGCTATAAGTGCTGGTGCATCCATTGGTGATGTATTAGCTCTTTCAATCGCATTAGGGTAAAACATGGCAAAACCAACAACAAGAGCTCAATTCATTGATTATTGCAAACGAAGACTAGGTCATCCTGTCATTGAAATAAATGTGGATGATGACCAAGTAGAAGACCGTGTTGATGATGCTCTTCAATTCTTCTATGACTACCATTTTGATGGTTGCGAGAAGGTTTATATGAAACATCAATTCACACAAGAAGATATTGACCGTAGATGGATTTATTGTCCAGATGCTGTCATATTTGTTCATTCTGTTTTACCGTTTGACGATTCAAATTCTTCAGTCAATATGTTTGACTTGCGTTATCAATTACGCTTGCATGATTTATATGATTTTACATCCGTATCTTATGTGTCATATGAAATCACAATGCAACATATTCGCACATTAAATTTATTATTCTCTGGCACACCACAATTTAGATTCAATCGTCATCAAAATAAATTGATGCTTGATATTGATTGGTCAAGAGATGCACAATTAGGTAAGTATGTTATTATTGAATGTTACCGTAAATTGGATCCAGCTACAATCACATTAACTGGTACTGTAACAGGCAACACATCATCTAATACACTTACAGGCACATCTACTGTATTTGACCAAGAAATTATTGAAAATGATTTTATTACACTCTCTGATGGTCAAGAAGTTCAAGTGCGTAAGATTAATTCACCCACAGAAATTGTAATTGCAGCTAACACCTTATCTGCTAATGTAACTTCTAACACAATGTCAAAAGCTGGCGTATCAGATGTTTGGGACGATAGGTTCTTAAAACAATATGCAACAGCCAAAATTAAGTATCAATGGGGTTCTAATTTAAGTAAATTTGCTGGTGTTCAATTACCAGGTGGAGTGACACTTGATGGTCCAAGAATTATGGAAGAAGCACAGCGTGAAATTGATAAAATAGAAGAAGAAATGCAATCTTACAATGTATTGCCAAATGAAATGTTTATGGGTTAGTGATGAATGGCAACCAATCTTTATTTCAATAACTTTCCGAAGAATATAACTTCAGAGCAACTGCTCGTTGAAGATTTAGTCATTGAATCACTCAAGATTCATGGTATGGATGTTTATTACATGCCAAGAACCAGTCGTGATACGGTTGATTATATCTTTGGTGAAGATACACTTAAACAGTATGTTGATGCCTATCCTGTTGAAATGTATTTAGAAGATGTAACGGGTATGGAAGGTGAACAAGACTTTATTTCTAAATTTGGTCTTGAAATTCGTGATGAAATTAGATTACTTGTTTCTCGCCGTAGATTTGCAGCTAACATTCCACAAACAAGACCAAAAGAAGGTGATTTAATTTATGTTCCTTTGGTTCAAAACTTCTTTGAAATTACTTTCGTAGAACATGAAAACGAATCGGCTATGTTTTACACATTAGGCCGTGGTCGTGGCGCCAATGTTTATGTCTATGCACTTAAACTTAAACAGTTTGTATTTTCTAATGAAATTATTGAAACAGGTGTTGCTCAAATTGATGAACAAGTTCGTGATGAATACCCAAGAACAAAGATTACAATTACCGCTGGCGGTTCTGGCAAATATGTTAATGATGAGTTTGTTTATGTTGGTGCTAATCTAGCTTCTGCTACTGCACAAGCATTAGTTTATGATTTTGTTCCAAATACATATATTGAAGTTTATAGAACCATTGGAACATTCAGTTCAGGCACACTAAAAGGTAATACAAGTAATGCTCAATGGACAATTAGTACCGTTGATAGTTTAACAGAAATGAATACTGCCTTTGAAGATATACAAGATAATGCCCGTATTGAAGCTGAAAGTGATGGTATTATTGATTGGACAGAAACAAATCCGTTTGGTGGTGATTAATGCTAGGTAATGCTCAATTTTATAATAGAACAATACGAAAAGTTGTAGTGGCTTTTGGTTCTCTTTTCAATGATATTATTTTACAAAGGTATACATTGGATGGAGCAACCAAAAAAGAAGTGTTCAGAGTTCCATTATCCTATGGTTCCAAAGAGAAGTATTTAACTCGTATTACTTCTGACCCTAACTTAACTAAATCTGTCGCCACGGTCGTTCCTCGTATATCCTTTGAACTAATTGGATTGACTTATGATGCTTCTCGTAAGCAAATTTCCACTCTACAAAACTTTTCATACAATACTACCGATGGGCTCAAAACACAATACGCTCCAATTCCATATAACTTTGATTTTACCTTATCAATTTATGTGAGAAACCATGAAGACGGCACACAAATACTTGAACAAATATTGCCGTTTTTTACACCAGATTTTAATGTGACTGTTAATTTCAATTCAAACATGACACAGAAATATGATATGCCTATCATACTTAATTCAGCTTCACCAGAGGTTGATTATGAAGGTGATATGTTATCAACACGATTAATTATTTGGACTTTAGATTTTACAGCCAAAGGATTTATTTACCCACCAGTCAAAACGAGCCAAAGTATTATTGAGCAAGCAAATACAAACCTACATATTGATACTATCTCAAGAACTTCACAGAAAGTTTTTGTAGATTATGCCAATGGTTCTAATTACTTTGTTGAAGAAGAAACTATCTTTGTAGAAGACCGTGGTGTCACAGGTGATGTGGCTTACTTCAGTAACTCAAATACAGGCGTTCTAGTAGTTGGTAATCTCAATAAACCATTACAAGCTAATGACATTGTTATTGGTACCCAAACAAACGCTAAATACACCATTACAACTGTTGATGCTAATCCAGTTAAAACTGTTATAATCATTACCAATCCAGACCCAATCACAGCTAACGCTGATGATGACTTTGGATTTACTGAAACCATTTATGAGTATCCTGATTCACCATGAGTAAATTAAATAATAAAATAAGTGAAGCACTTAACACAGACCCCATAGAAATCAACCCTGTGGTTGAAGTCATGCCAAGTGAAGTTGTTCCAATGAATGAAGTTGATGAAGATGCCAACTTTGCTCGTAGTAATATTAGAACACTTATTACCAAAGGCAATCAAGCCATGGACCAATTACTAGCTGTTGCAAAAGAATCAGAACATCCTCGTGCATATGAAGTGGCTGCAACACTTATTAAAAGTTTGGCAGACATGAATAAAGATTTATTAGATTTGCAAAAGAAACGCAAAGATTTATCACCAAACGCTGAGGGCGCTAAAACTCTAAATGTAGATAAGGCTGTTTTTGTTGGTTCTACAACAGAATTAGTTAAGTTTTTGAAGAACAATAAATAGGAACTATTATGGAAAAATTAATTGAACAACTTAAAGTGATTCTTGGTACAAACTTTGGTTTGTATTTTAAGGCACACTCATTTCATTGGAATATTGAAGGTCCAAATTTCAATGATTATCACACCTTTTTAGGCACACTTTACACTCAAATATGGAATAATACCGATTTGATTAGTGAAAAGATTCGTATGCTAGGTGCGTATTCACCAACAGGTTTAGATAGAATGTTAGAACTCTGTGACATTGAAGACAATGAAAACATTCCATCAGCTATTGGTATGATGTCAAGATTGAAAGCTGATAATGATAGATTCATTGTTCATTTGAGAGCTGGTATTGTTCTTGCTGACCAAGCAGGTGAACCAGCAATTTCTAATTTCTTACAGGATATATTAGACCAACACCAAAAACACGCATGGTTCTTGAGTAGTCTAATTAAATAAAATGTCTGACGGATACCTTGGTAATGACCGCCTTAAACGGGTGGGTGTTGAACTATCTTACACAGAAGAACAAGTAGCAGAAATTATTAAGTGTACCGAAGACCCGGTACATTTTATACGAAACTATGTAAAGATTGTGAATGTGGACCACGGTTTGGTTCCATTTGATATGTGGCCATTCCAAGAAGAAATGGTCAATACATTTCACAATAATCGTTTTTGTATTGCAAAGATGCCTCGTCAGGTTGGTAAAACAACCACCACAGTAGGTTATATGTTATGGTCTGTTTTATTTAATCCAGATTATACAGTTGGTATTCTTGCAAACAAGGGTTCATTAGCTCGTGAGATTTTAGATAGGTTAACCAAGGCTTATGAATATTTGCCATTATGGTTACAACAAGGTGTGGTAGTTTGGAATAAAGGTAATATTGAATTAGAAAACGGGTCAAAGATATTTGCATATGCAACATCCGCAGCCGGTGTCCGAGGTGGTTCTTATAATCTGATATTCCTTGATGAGTTTGCGTTTGTGCCCCACAATATGGCACAAGACTTCTTTCAATCAACATATCCTGTGATTTCTTCTGGTCAAACGACCAAAGTTATTATTGTATCTACACCAAACGGGTTGAATCAGTTTTATAAAATGTGGACTGACGCAATTGAAGGTCGTTCTACATACAAACCACTTGAAGTGCATTGGTCAATGGTACCAGGTCGTGATGTAAAGTGGAAAGAAGAAACAATACGAAACACAAGCGAAGAACAGTTCCGTGTTGAGTTTGAAACAGAATTTATTGGTTCTTCAGCTACATTGATTTCTGGAACCAAGTTAAGAAGTTTAGCATTTCATAATCCAATATCTTCAGATGAAGGGTTGGACATATACGAACAACCTATACCTGGTCGTTTGTATATAGCAACGGTTGACTGTGCTGAGGGTGTAGAGGCTGACTATTCTACCATTAATGTGGTTGATGTGACAGAAACTCCTTATAGGCAGGTCGCTAAATATAGAAATAATAAATTGCCTTTATTGTTCTTTCCAACCATCATTTATTCGGTGGCCAAAAAGTATAATGAAGCGTATGCGTTAATTGAAACAAATAACATTGGTCAACAAGTGGTTGACATTTTACACTATGATTTAGAATATGAAAACATTTATAAGCTAGAACACCACCATATCAAGGGTCAGAGTATATCAGCTGGTTTTAAACGGTCTACTTCTTTTGGTATCAAAACAACCAAATCTGTAAAGAAAATTGGGTGTGCTAACTTAAAAACACTTATTGAAAACGATAAGTTAATCATTAATGACTTTGACACAATAGCTGAAATGAATACCTTTTCAAGGGTTCGTGATAGTTATGCAGCTGAAGAAGGCAACAATGACGATTTGGTGATGGGTTTAGTTCTATTTGCATGGTTGACAGCACAGACTTTCTTTAAAGATTCTACAAGTATTGATGTAAGAAAGTTAATGTTGGCAGAACAAAATATGTTGGTTGATGAAGATTTAGCCCCTGTAGGTATCATAGATGACGGAAAACGAGAAGAAATTACGATTGACCGTGAAAATAATGATATTTGGACAGAAAGAGGTTATACTCCTTCAACTTTCTAAAAAACTAAATAGACTATAAAAAGAATTTAACAACAACACTATATTATTCGTAAAGCTATTATTTAAAGGAGAAATCCAATGGCATTTCAGCTCTCACCTGGGGTAAATGTATCAGAAGTAGATTTGACTACAATTGTCCCTTCAGTTCCAACTTCAATTGGAGCATTTGCGGGGGTGTTTTTGTGGGGTCCAGTCGGTGAAATTGTAACTATTTCAGATGAGGTAAATCTAGCAGATAGATTTGGCAAACCAACTTCTGATAACTATGAATACTGGTTCTCAGCAGCAAACTTCCTAGCATACTCAAATAATCTTAAAGTTGTTCGTGCGGCTAATGTCGCATCAACAAAGAATGCTGTATCTAACGGTTCAGCAGTATTAATTAAAAACGATGACGATTGGTTAGATAATCGTTCAAGTGGTGCAATCACATATGGTGAATTTGCAGCTCGCTATGCAGGTGCTTTAGGTAACTCACTTAAAGTTTCTCTTGCTGATGCAAACACATATACTGGTTGGGCTTATGCAACACAATTCACATCAGCACCAGGTACTTCAACATACACATCAAATGCTGGTGGCGCTAATGACGAAATTCATATTATCGTTGTTGACGAAGATGGTAAATTTACAGGTACACAAGGTACCGTTCTTGAAAAATATGCTTTCGTATCTAAAGCTTCAGATGCTAAAGATGATTCAGGTAACACAAACTATTACAAGAATGTAATTGCAAATAAATCAAAATACATTCATTGGTTATCTCACCCAACAGCTAATACAGGTGCTTCATATGCAAACGGATCCTCAACATGGGGAAGTGCAGCTGCAGGTATCTCATTTAGTAATTTAACAGCCAATGTGACAATTTCACTTATTGGTGGTGCAGATGGCACAATTTCAACAGCCAATGTAGTTACTGCATACGATTCATTTGAAAATGCAGAAGCAGTAGATATATCTTTAATCGTATCTGGTCCTGCTAATGCAACACTTGTAACTGATTTAATTTCTATGGCAGAAACTCGTAAAGATTGCCTAGTATTCGTATCTCCAGAAAAAGCAGATTGCGTTGACAATGCTGGTTCTGAAGTAACAGACATCAAAGCTTTCCGTGAAACTCTTACAAGCACATCATATGCTGTATTAGATTCTAACTGGAAATATCAATATGACAAATACAACGATGTATATCGCTGGGTACCTTTAAATGGTGACATCGCTGGTCTATGTGCAAGAACAGACCTAGAGCGTGATCCTTGGTTCTCACCAGGCGGTCTCAATCGTGGTATTATCAAAAATGTAATTAAACTCGCATGGAATCCAACAAAAGCAAATCGTGATGATTTGTATGTAAAAGGTATTAATCCTGTTGTATCATTCCAAGGCGAAGGTGTGGTATTATTTGGTGATAAGACACTCTTATCTAAACCAAGTGCATTTGACCGTATCAATGTTCGCAGATTGTTTATTGTGCTTGAGAAAGCTCTTGCTCGTGCAGCTAGATTCTCTCTCTTTGAGTTCAATGACCAATTCACCAGAGCGCAGTTTGTAAATCTTGTAGAACCATATTTACGAGATGTTCAAGGTCGCCGTGGTATTTTTGACTTCCGTGTGGTCTGTGACGAATCAAATAATACACCAGAAGTTATAGATAGAAATGAGTTTGTTGGTGACATCTACATCAAACCTGCTCGTTCAATCAACTTTATCCAACTCAACTTTGTTGCAGTAAGAACAGGCGTAAGCTTTGACGAAGTTGTTGGGAAGTTCTAATAAATAGAGAAACAGGAGAAAATAAATGGCATTTAATGTAAATGAATTCCGAAGCCAACTAATTGGTGACGGCGCTCGCCCAAATCTATTTGAGGTGTCCATGCCCTTTCCTGCGTTCTCTGCGCCAGGAAACGCACAAACTAAATTAACTTTCATGTGTAAGACAGCACAATTACCCGGTGCAACTATCGGTGTAGTGCCAGTCCAATACTTTGGTCGTGAATTGAAATTTGCTGGCAATAGAACATTTGCAGATTGGACAATCACAATCATCAACGATGAAGACTTTATTATCCGTAACGCATTTGAAAGATGGATGAATGGTATCAATAGTCATAATCTTAATGTGCGTAATCCAGTAGCTCAAGCTCCTGCAGGTTACACAGTTGATGGTGATGTTAGACAGTTTAGTAAAGCTGGTGACACACTCAAGAAATATAAATTTGTTGGTTTATTCCCAACAGATTTAGCTCCAATTGATGTTGATTGGGGTGCTAATGATACTATTGAGGAATTTACAGTAACTCTCACCTATCAATGGTGGGAATCAGTTGAAGACGGTGTAGTGTAACGAGAAAGGCTTCGGCCTTTCTCTATTTTTTTTAGGATGATATAAAATGGCAGTCAAACTCTTTGGGTTCACCTTAGGTCGGAAGGACATCGTCCAACCGCAACTACCTGAGCAGCCTTCCTTTACACTTCCAACGGAGACCATGGATGATGGTGCAGTTACCATTACATCTACGGCTCACTATGGAACTTATGTAGATTTAGAAGGTTCTGTTCGTAATGAAATTGAATTAGTGACACGCTATCGTGAGATGGCAAACCATCCAGAATTAGAAATGGCGATTGATGATATTGTCAATGAAGCCATCACCCATGATGAAACAGGTAAAGTAGCTAATATTGTTTTAGATAAGCTAACTCAACCTGAAACAATCAAAAAGAAAATACTTGAAGAATATAATAACATCCAGAAGATGCTAAACTTTAGCAACCTGGCTGATGACTTATTTAAGCGTTGGTACATTGACGGTAGAATTAACTTTCATGTTGTTGTTGATGAGAAGGCGCCTAAAGAAGGTATCAAAGAATTAAGATATATTGACCCACGCAAGATTCGTAAAGTGCGTGAGATTAAAAAAGAGCGTGACCCAAAAACTGGCGCTCAGATTATTGCTTCTATTGCCGAGTATTATGTTTATAATGACAAAGGTACTACAACACAAACCTATACAAGTAATGTAAATGCTGGTTTAAGAATTGCACCAGAATCTATCATTAATGTAAATTCAGGTTTGATGGATGCAAAGAATACTTTTGTTATTTCATACTTACATAAAGCTATCAAACCACTCAATCAATTAAGAATGATTGAAGATGCTATTGTTATTTACAGATTATCAAGAGCACCTGAAAGACGCATATTCTATATTGATGTGGGTAATTTACCAAAAGGTAAAGCTGAACAATATCTCCGTGATGTTATGGTTAAGTATCGTAACAAAATGGTCTATGACGCAGCTACTGGTGAATTAAGAGATGACCGCAAGCATATGTCAATGCTTGAAGATTTCTGGTTACCACGCCGTGAAGGTGGTAAAGGTACTGAAATTACTACACTTCCTGCTGGCCAAAACCTTGGCGAGCTAGAAGATGTGAAGTATTTCCGTCAAAAACTATTACAGTCATTAAATGTTCCTATCTCAAGATTAGAACCACAACAAGGTGGTATGATTGGTGTAGGTAGAACATCTGAAGTGACACGAGATGAAGTTAAGTTTGCTAAATTCATTCAAAGATTAAGAAACAAATTCTCTCAAATCTTTGACCAAGCACTTCGTATTCAGTTAGTGCTTAAGGGTATTTGCACACAAGAAGAATGGGAAGATTTTAAAGAAGCTATTTACTACGATTTCCTTAAAGATAATAACTTTACCGAAATGCGTGATGCTGAATTGCTTCGTGAAAGAGTAGGTCTATTACAGACAGTTGACCCTTATATTGGTCGTTACTACTCTGCTAAATGGGTTCGTAAAAATGTTCTTCAAATGAATGATGAAGACATTCAACAGATGGAAAAAGAAATTAAAGAAGAAGACAATAATGGCACTGGTGGCCCAACAATGCCTACAGGTGAACAAGTTTCAGCTGAACAATATCCACCAGAAGACAACACCGTTGAAAATGGTGCTGAAGATTCAAAGACTCCACAGCTTGATGCTGATGTGGAAAAGTATAGTAGCATAAATAGAAATTAACGGAGAAAATTATGGAAACATCACAATTTATTGACCAACTTGCAGCTGGCGAAGCCGCTCAAGCTAAAGAAACACTCACAGATATTTTATCTGCTAAAGCTTTTGAAGCACTTGAAAATCGCAAAATTGAAATTGCCAAATCAACATTTGGTGGTGTAGAACAAGAAGGCGAAGACCAAGTGGACATTGAAGTTTTAGACGCTAACGAAATTAATGGTGTAGCATCTGCTGATATTGAAGTTCAAGATACGGAAGACACACCTGTATAAGTATGAAACTTTTAAAAGAGTTTAAACAAGTTACCATTGTTGAAGAGGAGAAGCAAGACTACTCCAAATTTGACGCATTGATTCGTGCTGGTTTAGCTAATAAAAGTCAGATACAAAGAATACATCGCATTTTAGGTAAAATGGGCGAAGAAAAACCAAACTTCAACCCAGCTGACCGAGCATTAATACAAATGCTCTTTATGCGAATGACTGATTTAATTACCAATAAACAGTTGTTCCAAAAGACTAAACAAGTTGTTCGTGAGGAATATCAAGAACTTGATGAAGATGTAAATGACCCTCCTTTCGTATTAGTGTTGAAAAGAAAGGCTATTCGTTTATATCCAAATGGTCAAAAGATAGCACTATATCATAACAATAAATTGAACAAGTTTTTTAGTGTTCCATATGGTCCTGGTGTTGATGCCAACATTCAGGCAGAAGATATTGAAAGTGATATAAATACCGTAAATGAAGATGCTATTGCACAATTGCAAAAAATTAAAGATAGCCATCAACATGGTAAAATAAAACATTCAGATGGTTCATCAAGTAAAATTGATGTTCAAACTGCACATGCTATTCTTACGGTGCATAAGAATCTAAATGATGAAAACAAAAAGAAATTTGCAGATATGGTTGGCAAGTCTAATCATCATCTACGAAAAGCCGCAGAGTTTTCATGGAAAAGCATGAAGTGATAAACTTTGTTGATTTAATATTACAAAACAAATTAGACGAAGCAAAACAAGTATTATTTGACCGTCTTGATGAAATGGTCGCAGAACGCCTAGAAAGCGCTAAGCGATATGTAGCAGCGGATAGATTTGAAGAGGTAGAAGAGCTTGAAGAAGCAACTCGCCGTAATCCCAACATTATTAAGATGGGAAGAATTCAAAAGATTCGCCGTAGAATACGAAGAAATGCTAAAGGACGAATTGTTGTTCAAAAGAACAGAAGGCGTTCAGGTATAAAAGGTTATCGTGTATCTGGTAATACAGTTAGACGAATACCAGCAACAACAAAAATTAGAAAAGCCCGTTTATTAAAACGGTCATGGAAAACAACTAGAAGAGCAAAACTTCGCAGAACATTAATGAAACGAAAGATGTCTATGCGTAGAAGAGCCGGATTAGGACTAAAATAAAATGCCATTTGAAATTATTAACACGATAAGGTCATCTTCAATTATTAGAGTTGAAGGCACAGGTACAACCACAGTAGCTTTAGCTAACTTAGCTGCTAATGGTAATGAAACTGTAACTTCAGCAAATATCAAACGAATCAACTGGTCAACAAACGGCAATATTCAAATTGTCCGAAACTCTGTGCCAATTGCTTCATTACATAGTGCAGGTGAACTGCGTTGCGATGATTATGGATATTCAATTGCTAATAACAATACTTCATCTATCGTAATTACGGTTAATACTGGTGGCACGGTGGTATTAGAAGTATCAAAAGAAACAACTTATGCAACACCATTAACAGGATTCTAACATGAAACTTATTAGAGAAACCGTAGAAAATGTAAAGTATATCACAGAGGCTTCCGAAAACGGTAAAAAGCATCTTTATATTGAAGGTACTTTCCTTGTTGGAGATACAGTTAATCGTAACAATAGAATGTATAAGATGGATACACTTCGCAACGAAGTAACCCGTTATAACGAAGAATATATTAAAACGAATCGTGCATTAGGTGAGTTAGGTCATCCTGACACACCATCAATCAATCTTGAAAGAGTATCTCATAAGATTGTATCACTATCAGAAGATGGTAATACATTCTATGGTAAAGCTCTTATCCTTGAAACACCATATGGTCAAATTGTTAAAAACTTTATTGACAACGATGTAAGTATTGGTGTATCTTCAAGAGCTCTTGGATCAGTAGTTACAACTAAAGAAGGTTATAACCTTGTCCAAGATGACCTAAAATTAGCAACAGCGGCAGACATTGTTGCGGATCCATCAGCACCGGGTGCCTTTGTAAATGGCATCATGGAGAATAAAG
>Ga0315909_10006901_pt1 | contig 12745 bp, 9 predicted proteins | sample LakEriMetagenome_11_FD_203527 | JGI IMG/M metagenome (GOLD analysis project Ga0315909, IMG submission 203527) | Freshwater fungal communities from buoy surface, Lake Erie, Ohio, United States - Buoy 2 MA125 | ecosystem: Environmental > Aquatic > Freshwater > Lake | place: USA: Lake Erie, Ohio...
TTATAAAAAACCCCGCCAGGCAACTGGCGGGGTTTTTTATTTGGAATTACTCGGTCGGTGGATTCTCTTTCAATGAATCTGTAACTCGTTCAAATATCTCAGATAGAACTCTCTGATCCTCCTTACTTAAATGATCAAGGAATCGGCCACGAACACTTTCAACATGATCTGGGGCAGCAGCAACAATCGCCTTCCAACCCTTTGCTGTCATCACGGCAAAGTAGCCTCGCTTATCATCCGGGCAGGCTTCGCGCTTTACCCAGCCAGCCTTCTCCATCACCTTGATTCGGTGGGAAAGGCGAGAGCGAGAGAGCATTGCTACATCAGCTAATTCGCTCATACGCATCTTCCGCTCTGGGGCATCACTGAGCTGGGCCAGCACTTCATAATCTGCCATGGAAAGTTCATGGCCCTCTAGGTCAAAGTCCAGCGCCTCAAGTAGGCGGCGACTAGCGATGATGTACTGGCGCCAAGCCTTCATTTCGGCAGGGTTTAACCAGCGAGGTGTTGTAGCGTTTTGCCCTGCCATAGCCCAATAGTACGGTAGAAATGTAAAACGTTGAACTTTCAACTACTTTACCCAAGCAAGAAATGGACCACATGAGCTCAGTTAAATCCGGAATTGAAGTAGCCGCACTCGATCCCAAGGTGCGTCCGCAAGATGACCTCTTTCGCCATTACAACGGCAAGTGGATTACTGAGTACGAAATGCCGGCAGATCGTTCTAGCGATGGAATTTTCAGAAAGCTCCACGATGAGGCCGAGGCTCGAGTCCGCGACATTATTGAAAATTCTCAAGGTACAGGAGAAGCCCAGAAAATTGGCGATCTCTATAAATCATTTATGGATACTGATGCAATCAAGGCCCGTGGTATTTCGCCAATAGTCGATGACCTCGCTGCAATTGATCAGATAACAAATCTTCACGAGTTCATCACAGTGATGGCCAGATTAGAGATGCGCGGCATCGGTGGAATTTTCGGCGCAGCAATCTATCCGGATGCTATGGATTCAAATACAAATATTGTGTACATGGGCCAAGGCGGGCTCTCGCTGCCCGACGAGTCCTACTATCGCGAAGAACAGTTTGCCGAGATACGTACTGCGTTCTTGGTGCACGTCGAAAAAATGTGCGCGCTGGTGGGCATTGCAGATGGCGCAAAGATTGCAGACCAGATCCTCACATTAGAAACCGAGATCGCAACCCACCACTGGGATCAAGTAAAAGATCGCGATGCGACCTTGACCTATAACAAGCACAGCCGCGCAGAGCTAGAAGCCCTTGCCCCACACTTCTTATTCGACCTCTGGGCAGAGCATGCCCAGGTTCCGACTAAAGCTCTTGAATCTGTTGTGGTCTGCGAACCGTCCTACTTCTCATCTGTCTCTGCGATGCTCGGCAAATTTGATGCCCATCGCGACTCATGGGTCGGCTGGCTCAAACTCAACCTCGTCTCTGCGAGCGCTGCCTTTCTGACCGATGACATCGTTCAGCAGAACTTCGAGTTCTATGCCAAGACACTTTCTGGCACTCCTCAAATTCGTGATCGCTGGAAGCGCGGAGTCTCTGTAACTCAAGGCGCACTCGGCGAGGCAATCGGCAAGGTCTATGTCGAGAAGTTCTTTCCTGAAAAAGCGAAGAGCGAGATGAAGGTTCTCGTTGACTTCCTCCTTGAGGCCTATCGCTTAAGCATCATCGATCTTCCATGGATGTCTGAAGCCACCAAGAAGAAGGCCCTTGAGAAGTTAACAAAGTTCACCCCCAAGATTGGCTACCCAGATAAATGGCGCGATTACTCAACGCTGCAGATATCAGCAGATGACCTCATTGGAAACCTCTGGCGCATTGCCGAGTTCGACCATGCCTATGCCATCGCCAAGATTGGCGCACCCGTCGATCGCGATGAGTGGCATATGACCCCTCAGACCGTTAATGCGTATTACAACCCGCTCGCCAATGAGATCGTATTTCCGGCTGCAATCCTGCAGCCACCATTCTTCGATTTAGGGGCAGATATCGCAGCTAATTACGGCGGAATCGGGGCTGTTATCGGCCATGAGATCGGCCACGGCTTTGATGATCAAGGTTCCAAATACGATGGCGATGGAAATATGGTCGACTGGTGGAGCGATGAAGATCGCACCAAGTTTGAATCACTGACCAAGGTATTGGTTGATCAATTCGATGCGCTCTCACCTGAAAGCACACCTGATATCCACGTTAATGGCGCCTTCACACTAGGCGAGAACATTGGCGATCTAGGTGGACTCGGAATTGCCTATAAGGCTTATAAATTGGCGCTCAACGGCGCCGAGAGCCCTGTAATCGATGGCCTTACAGGTGATCAACGATTCTTCTTGTCATACGCACACTCTTGGCGCAATAAGAATCGCCCTGAAGAAGTTCGCCGCCGTATTGCAATCGATCCGCATTCACCTGATGAGTTCCGTTGTAATCAAATTGTTCGCAATGTCCAGGAGTTCTACGACGCATTCGGAGTTACCGATAAAGATGAGCTCTGGCTGGCACCAGCAGAGCGCGTACGTATTTGGTAACTAGACCTTCGCCGCCAATTTCTTCATGGCGAGGAAGAGTGGAATTGCGATGAAGCTGCCAATAAACATGGTGGCGACCCAGACCATCTCTAAATGTGCACCGAATAAGAGACCGGTGATTGCAGGTCCCAGTACGCCCGAGACGCTCCACTGAAGGCTCATCCAGGCGTTCGTGCGCCCGCGGATATGTTCTGGGGACAATTCATTTGCAAGAGTTGGGATCGTCGGCGCTTGCACCATCTCACCGAAGGCAAAGATAAGTTGGCTAATACAGATTGCAATTCCCGATGCAATCAGTGGTAGATATGGCGATAGGCCAACAAATAGCCATGACAGTGCCCAGATAACTGCAATAGAAATAAGGGCGGTGTATTTGGAAAAACGCTCAAGGGTTCGAAGTACCAATGGTTGAAAGGCAACGATGGCCAGAGTGTTGACACCAAAGATGATGCCGAGCCAATTTGGTGAGAGATCTAGATACTGAGTCGCAAAGAGCGGAACACCTGCAGTGATAGCGCCATAGCCGAAGGTGAAGAGAATGATTCCCGATAGACCAAGCAGCACTAGAGGCTTATTTGCGAGTAAATCTCGGTATGAACCCTGTTCCGGTTCGTGCTCTTGCTTTATATGACGCTTCATTGCTGGCCCACGCATTGTGAGAACAATGGCGAGATAGAGAAGGAATGTGCTGCCATCAATCCAATACATTAATTGGAATGATTTAAGATCTCCCTCGCGAATCAGTAGCGATGAAATCAAACCACCGATTCCAAGACCTAAGTTGAGCAGCATAAAGTTAAAGCCAAATATTTTCTGGCGATCTTTCTCAGGTGTAAGTCGAGTCAAGATAACCATCTGCGTTGGCCAAATTGCTTGGCCTGCAGCGTTAATCACTGTGAGAGCCAGTATCGCTTCAAAATGTGTATCGACAATCGATAGCGAAAAGGCGCCACCGGATGCTGCAAGAAGTCCGGGAATAATCACTTTACGGGGTCCAAAACGATCAACGAGTGCGCCAAGTGGTGTACTAGCGAGAATGCTGACAATTGAGGCATAGGCAAGAAGCAGTCCACCAAAAGTATTTGAGAAGCCACGCATATCGTGCAGGTAGACCAGCAACAACGAGAGAGTCATTCCCCCGCCTATTGCATTGAGACAGATTCCAAAGACAATCTTTCTCGACTGCGGATTGAGAAGAGTTGTGAATTCCTGAAAGAGCATTTACTTTAAAAGCGCTTCTGCCTGATTGAGAATCTCGGAGCGATACTTCTCAACCAGAGAGATATGGCCGTGGCCCGGAACAAACTTCAGCTGTGATCCAGGGATATGTTCTGCAAGCCACTTTGAATGCGCATGTGGAACCATAAAGTCATCATCGCCCTGCCAGATAAATACTGGCTTTGAAATTTCTCGGAGGTTAAATCCCCAGGGGCGGACAAATGCGAGATCATCATCAATCCATCCATCAAAGCTGACAGCTAATCCGCTGCGCATTGTTGCCGCCATCTGATCTGCAAAGTCGCCTTCGATGACTGCTTTATCTGCATCACCAATCAGTCCACCAAATGCCTCTTTAATTTCAGCGCCAGTTACATTCTTCATCGACCCGGCATTTGCATTCATCCATGCATCAAGGACTGCTTCACCAAGAAGTGCGGCACCAAACTCATCGTGATTCTCTGGGCCCATACCTTCAAGGAAATCTAGATCTGGTGCACCGTATTCACCGACGCCTGCAAGAGTGATGACTCCGACGTTGCGATGATCGAGTGCGCCAGCGAGTGCATGAGGACCACCGCCAGACCAACCAATTGCAACAAAGTTTGAAATGTTCTTGCCATCAAGGAGAAGCGAGATATCAGAGTTATTGCTTAAAACGCTTCTTCCAAAGTTCCGATCGCTGGTGCCATAGCCTGCGCGGCTATAGGAAATCGCTCTGATTCCGCGGCTTGCTGCATCTTCAAGCCAGTTGCTCCAGGCGGATGCATGCCCTGGTGTACCGTGATGAAAGATAATCGCTTTATCGGAAGTGATTCCATTATCGAGAATCTCTAATTCGCGATTATCTTTAACTTTAAATTGAGGCATTTGGTAAGTCTATATCTCTGACACAATTAGCACATGGGTAAAGTCGAAACTGATAAGGGCTTCTCCTTTGCCATCAACCACGCAGCCGATTCTGGCTTAGCTCGCGTTGGAACAATTTCAACACCACATGGTGATATCCAGACACCTGCCTTTATTCCAGTTGGCACTAAGGCAACGGTAAAGACCGTTCTGCCTGAGGCGATGGAGAATTTAGGTGCGCAAGCCCTACTTTCAAATGCATATCACCTCTATCTGCAGCCAGGTCCTGATGTTCTTGATGAAGCAGGTGGCCTCGGTTCATTTATGAATTGGAATAAGCCAACATTTACAGATAGCGGTGGATTCCAGGTTCTCTCATTGGGCGTTGGATTTAAGAAGGTCTTGGCGATGGATGCCCAGACTTTCCGCTCTGATCAAGTGATTGCAAAGAATAAAGAGCGTCTTGCCCACGTTGATGATGAAGGCGTCACCTTTAAGAGCCACCTCGATGGTTCGATGCATAGATTTACTGCAGAAGTTTCCATGCAGATTCAACATAAACTTGGCGCCGACATTATGTTTGCATTCGATGAATGCACTACTTTGCACAACACACGCCCGTATCAAGAGCTTGCGATGTCTCGCACATACGACTGGGCAATTCGCTGCCTCGATGAACATAAGCGGCTGACAGATTCTCGCATCGGAAAGCCTTACCAAGCTCTCTTCGGCGTTATCCAAGGTGCGCAGTATGAAGATTTACGTAAGAAAGCGGCATCCGATCTCGGTGGGATGAGCTCATCAGGAATTGAGTTCGATGGCTTTGGAATTGGTGGAGCGCTCGATAAAGATTCGCTCGGAACAATTGTCAGTTGGGTCAATTCAACTCTTCCTGAAGATAAGCCGAAACACTTGCTTGGAATTGGCGCACCGGAAGATCTCTTTGTTGGTGTTGAAAATGGAATCGATACCTTCGACTGCGTTCTGGCCTCTCGTATAGCTCGCACCAGTGCGGTTTATACGATGGAAGGCCGCTTTAACGTCTCTAACCAGCCATTTATTCGCGACTTCAACCCTATTGATGATGAATGCGATTGCTACACCTGCACAAATTACTCTCGCGCATATCTCTGCCACTTATTCCGTGCAAAGGAGATGGTTGCAGGCACTCTTGCGACGATCCATAACGAACGATTTATTGTGCGATTAGTCGATCAGATGCGCCAGGCTCTACTTGATGGAAACTTCCAGGATATGAAGAAGGAATTCATGGGGCGTTACAAGCACAAATCTGGCCAAGCCCGAGATTAGTTTGACGAGAGATTAAGAATTAGAGGTGGAGTCCCTTTAAGGTCTCTGCTTCGCTACCCACTGGCGCCCATCCGCCCGGCACTAATTCATCAGCTTCGCTCGGTCCCCAACTCTCGCTCTCATAGGCAATGACGGGATTTGGATTCTTCAAAAGATCTTCCAGAATCTGCCACGAATGCAACACTGCATCGATACGAGTAAATCTAAAGTGATCACCCAACATCGCAGCGCGTAACAAGCGCTCGTAAGGACCCTGGCGATCGCCGAACTCTGCAACAAATTCCACAGAAAGATCAACAGTCTCAGTAACGAGCTTTGTTCCCGGCTTCTTCGCCTGCAAAGAGATATCCACACCATCTTTTGCACCCAATCTAAAGCGAACTTGGTTTGCCTCAGACTTTCCGAAAAGTGCGCGTGGTGGCTGCTTAAACTCAACGATAACTTCAAGAACCGTCTCTGGCATCTTCTTACCTGTGCGCAGATAGATTGGAACTCCGGCCCAGCGCCAGTTGTCGATAAACAACTTCATTGCAACGAAAGTTTCAGTATCTGAATTCTCTGCGACGCCGTCCTCACCGAGATAGCCTTCGAATTGCCCTCTGACAACGTCATTCTTATTGATATCGCGGATAGCAGATAAGACCTTGATCTTCTCATTCTGCATCGCCTCAGAACCCATATCGATAGGTGGCTCCATCGTAAGCATCGTCAAAACCTGCAAGATGTGGTTCTGCAGAACGTCGCGAGTAGCGCCAACACCATCGTAGAACTTTCCACGACCTTCGATTCCGAAGTACTCGGCCATCGTAATCTGGATATTGGATACGTAGTTACGGTTCCAAACTGGCTCGAAGAGCGTATTGGCAAAGCGGAAGACCAGTAGATCTTCTACCGCTTCTTTACCTAGGTAGTGATCGATACGGAAAATCTGCTCTTCAGGCAATAACTTCTTAAGCTCGGCATCGAGTGCCTTTGCGCTTTCGAGATCGCGACCAAATGGCTTTTCAACAACCACACGCGCGCGACGAGTGATTCCTACGCTCGCGAGGGACTCTGTAATCTTTGAAAAATATTCAGGTGCAATCGCTAGATAGATAACTGGTAATTTGAAATCTTTAATCGCCTCAGCTAAATCCACAAATGTCTGTGGGTCTTCATAATCGCCCACAATCAGCTGCATCTCGCCCAATAACTTACCTAGCATTGCCTCATCAGCATCAGGCTTTCGGGCGCGGACAGCATCTTCCACATTCTGCTTAAAGACTTCTTGGGTCCACTTCGATGATGCAACGCCAAAGATCTTTACATCGAGCTCGCCAAGATCTTCGAGATCATAGAGAGCTGGAAATAACTTCTTCTTTGCTAAATCTCCGGTCGCGCCAAATAGAACTAAAGCATCTGCCTTCATTACTTTGCAGTGTTTCCGGGAGCCTGAGGCTTCTCATTATGTCCGCCAAATTTATAACGCATTGCACTCAAGACGCGGTTTGCGAACTCATCATTGTTACGAGATGCAAAGCGGGCATAGAGCGATGCACTCAATACATGAGCAGGAATTCCTGCCTCGATAGCTGCCTGAACAGTCCATCGACCTTCACCGCTGTCGCTGACTTCAGTTGAATACTCTTTGAGCTCTGATGATTCAACGAGGGCTTGCGCAGTGAGATCTAAGAGCCATGAGGCAACGACGCTTCCGCGGCGCCAGACTTCGGTGATTGCAGGAATATCTAAATCGTATGCAGGAGTCATCTCATCGGCTGCCTCGAAGATTGCAAGGCCTTCTGCAAAGGCGGCCATCATTCCGTACTCAATTCCGTTATGGACCATCTTTACAAAGTGGCCAGAACCGACAGGGCCGCAATGTAGATAGCCGTATTCAGCCTGTGTTGGCTTGCCTGTGCGACCTGGTGTGCGTTCTGCAGATTCAACACCTGGGCAGAGAGCTTTAAAGATTGGATCCAGGGATGAGACAACGGCTTTATCTCCACCAATCATCAGTGAATAACCGCGCTCTAGACCGTAGACGCCACCTGATGTTCCGACATCAACAAAGTTAATTCCCTTTGCCTTCAGTAGCTCAGCGTTCTTCAAATCATTTTTGTAATAGCTATTTCCACCATCAATAATTGTGTCGCCAGGCGATAAGTGTTCTGCCATTGCAGCGATTGTTGTATCGGTTACTGAAGCTGGGACCATAATCCAGATTGTTCGAGGTGTTGCAAGCTTTGAGGCGAGATCTGCCATATCCGATGCGCCAATTGCGCCTTCTGATGCGAGAACCTTTACAGCATCTGGGCTGACATCAAAGACTGCTGAAGGGATGTTGTGGAGCGCAAGGCGGCGAACAATATTTGCGCCCATGCGGCCAAGGCCGACCATTCCAAAATTTGCTGTTGCCATCTGTGATGCCTATTCGCTTGAAAACGCTCAACACTGAGGCTCGTAGTCTATATGACCCCGGTGCTAACTCCCGAATTTTCCTTAATTACTCGGTAAAAAAGGCCTCTGTATCAACAATTAATCGCGTATGAGAATTTCCTCGGACATAGCTTGCAGGGATAGAAATATCTCCCTCAATAATTTTTGTCACAGCAGCTGCTTTACCTTCACCAGCAGCAACCATCCAGACTTCTTGCGCGCTGTTGATCTGTTTCATAGTAAATGAAATGCGTACGGCTGGTGGCTTAGGAGAATCTGTAATTGCGAAAATTGATCGAACATCATCGATATCGGCAATGCCAGGAAATAGAGATGCAACATGGCCATCAGGACCTATACCTAAGATATTTAAATCAAGATCGACATTCTCTAGAGCAAGTTCGTAGTCAGCTACTGCTTCTTCAATACTCTTAGCGACATCACTTGCAAGCACCTCGTGCACCAAGACGTTCTTATTCAACAAGGTCTTATGAAATGGCAAAGCATTTCTCTCGATGCTATCTGCCTCTACAAATCGTTCATCGCTCCACCAGATATGAAGGCCTCTAAAAGAATCAATGTCGGCATTAAATTCATTAACCAGGGATTCTGATATTTGAAGGCCGAGAGAACCACCGGTTAGAACCAGATGAAATTCACTCTTGAGCTTTAACCCTTTTTCAATCGCTGCAAGAATCTGGGCAGTTACCTCTTCAGCTAATTCAGCGGTATCTGCATAGAGAGTGAGGTCGAGTTCATCATCGATATCCCCAACCAGCTCATCGAATTCATCGCTCATGGGGCAAGTATCGCACGGCTAGAAAATGAAGTTACTTCTAGCCTTCTCTACCGCCGTTGCTCGCCCATCTACTTCCATCTTTCGGTAGAGATTTTTGAGGTGGGTCTTCATCGTATTCTGCGAGATATGTAAGGTTGCGGCGATTGCACTGATTGGTCTCTCAGTTGCTAAGTGGCGCAGGACTTCTAGCTCGCGCTTTGTAAGGGCGGCAGTTGAGTGCTCTTGGCTCGCTCTATTCTCTCGAACTCTCTCGGTGACACCGCCTGCAAGATCTTCAAGATAAAGAGTTGGGGTTTCGCCTGCGATTTTAATGATGAGGTTTCCTACCTCTTGGTCTTGGCGCAAGAAGGTCTCTTTCGCGCCGATTACAGCACCAATATCCAAAGCGAGTTTCAGCGACTTCATCGCGAGTTTCTCTTGGTCGATGACCTCACTTGCATCGGCTAGATGTTTCCAGAGTTTCTCTTTAGGAGTTCTTGTAGGAAGCGCTTTAACATCGTCTGAAATACTCTTTTTGCCAGAACGATAATCAAGAGTTAACTGAATCTGACGAGTAAATGTCTGCTCTGGTACTCGCTTGATAAGAACTGCCGCTCTCTCGTCATCGTTAACGCTGAATCGGATAAATATCTCGCTTAGGTCAATGAGCATCGAGAGGTTCTCTCCACCAGTAATTTTCTCGGCCATCTTTCGCTCAAGGTTAATGATTTCAAGTGCCTCACTTGATCGTCCTTTGAGTACCAGATCGCGTGCAAAGTAGCCATCTGCGAGGAAGTACCAGATCCACTGCTTCCACTGCTGAGCCAAATTCTTTATCTGTGCGAAGATCTCAAATGCTTCATCTGGTCGTGAGAATTCCAGCAAGCAACGCGCCTGCACATACATCGAAGGTAGCGGTCCCATTACTCCAACGAAACCATTTCTGCGTGCATTAGAAGTCGCAATCGTTGCAGCTTCATAGGCCTTGCGATACTCGCCGACTTGAAAGAGTGATAGCGCATTCATCTGAGCAAGCAGAACATGGCCGGTTGCAATCTGTGCCTCCGTAGCCTTGCTTAGACTCTGCTGGTAATACTCTTCAACTGCCTCTGTATCGTCGTGGATAAATGCTGAGATTGCCGCAAGTCGAAGCATTCCAATCTGCTCTTCAACCCCGAGCATCAGTGGATCGCTCACAGGCTTCATCGCGATAGAAAATGATGAATCAAACTCCTTAAATCTGCCTTGAGCAATCTCTATATACGCCCTATTGCCCGCTGCGATCTGATTGATGAATCCTTCAATCACTGTTCCCTTTGCATCGTGACGCATCTGATCGTGCATGCTCATGACCGTGTGGTAGTCAAGTGATGCTAGATACCCAGCAATTTCTACAGTGGCACGCTGTAAGAGTCCGACTTGAGAGCTATCTCCTGCAAATACAGCCCAGCGCACGAGGTCGTTACCTCGACCCGTGGCAAGCAGTATTCGCGCAGCGTTCGGGAATAAAGTACTGATCTTCTCAGAATCTCCAGCGAGGAATGCATGCTCAAGTGCGAGGTTAGGTTGATTGTGATGTTCATAATATTCACATAGACGGATGTGGATTTCCCTTTTAGTTCCTGGCTCTTTATTGAGCTCTAACAGGAATATCTCACGCATCAGCCGAGTAAATGAGTAGGTCTGTTCAGGATCACTTGTCTGAGCAAAGAAATTTCCTTCGAGAGCAATCTCGTTAATAAGATTAAAGTCATATTCTTCGCCCAATATCACTTGTGCAGCTTCTTGGTTGAATTCATGTACAACTGAAAGTTGTGTAACGACTTTCTTAATTTTGCAATCTGTTCCATCGATGATTGTTAACGCTAGAGCGCGAAGCGGCTCTGCTTGAGTTGCGAGCATCTTGGCAAAATCTACAGGTGATTCTGACTTCTCAAGATGGCGAATAAGGATTCCCACTGCCGCAGGCCATCCCATTGCACCCAGAAGTGATTCCTTGATTTTCACACTCTCAAAATCAACCTTATTCGCCAGGGCGAGAGATTTAACTTCATCATCGGTAAATTTCAACTCATTTAGCCCAATAATATGTAGTGGTCCTCTTGATAGAAAAGCTTGATACATGCTCTCAAGAGGGTCCCGCCGAATTGCTACAAAACTAACATTTGATGGGAATTGCTGAACTAATCTCTCTGCGATATCTACATCACCAGATGATTGGCTACGTAGATTATCAATCACAAAAAAATAGTTCTTCCCAGTTGCAAGTAGCTCATTTCCCCATCGGCGGATAACTTCAGTTGGTCGCACAAGTTGATGCGTCTCAAACCATGGCGCAAAACCTGGAAGTACATTTCGGGTTGCTTGAATTAGGAGCGCAGACATTTCATTGACAGAATCGCTATTGGTAATTGTCATCCAGATGACAGGATCTACGCTCTGGTTCGCCCATTCAGCAACAAGAGAAGTCTTTCCATATCCAGCTGGCGCGATGACAACTGTTGTACTTGGCGCTGAATGTGTAAGAAGTGGAAAGAGACGTTTTCTCGATATGAAGTTTGGTGCCGGCGTTGGAACCAATGAGCGAGAGAGGGTGACGCCCGAACTGATATCGAAGGCAGGTCTCACCTCACCTGCATCCTGCCGGGTGACTCGCTTCGTTGTCATGCGCTAAGGGTGAGGCTTTAGGGCCACTTTTGGAAGCGAAAATCACCCTAGTAGGGGTGATAGAGGGCGGTGATTTAGCCTTGGTAGCTAGAGCGTTGCAAAGCCTTCGGCGAGAACGCCAAGGGCCTCTTTTAAGAGCTCATCGGTGATGACAACTGGTGGCAAGAAGCGGATCACATTGCCATAGGTGCCCGCGGTCAAGATAAGTACACCCTTGCTCTGGCAATACTTAATTACCTTTGCCATCGCTTCTGGATTTGGATCCTTTGTTCCTGCATGAACTAACTCGATTGCAACCATTGCACCGCGGCCACGAACGTCGCCGATGATTGGATACTTAGCTTTTAGCGCATTGAGTTCTGCGAAGAGGATCTTTCCTACCTGCTCGGCTCGTTCAAGTAACTTCTCTTCTTCAATCATCTCAATAACAGCAAGTGCTGCAGCGCACGCGATTGGATTTCCACCGTAAGTGCCACCAAGGCCACCGACATGCGATGAATCCATGATCTCAGCACGAGCAGTGACTGCAGCAAGTGGAAGGCCTCCAGCAATTCCTTTTGCAGAGACAATCATGTCGGGTTCCATATTTTCATGTTCAACAGCGAACATCTTGCCTGTACGAGCAAATCCTGATTGAACTTCATCTGCAATAAAGACAATCTTATTTTCAGTTGCAAACTTCTGAAGGCCTGGCATAAATCCAGTTGGTGGCACGATAAATCCGCCCTCGCCAATTACTGGCTCGATGATTATTGCAGCAACGTTATGTGCGCCAATCTCTTTTTCAATCTTATGAATAACCATATCGAGAGCATCTTCTGTGATGGTCTCAGGGTTTCCTAGCCAGCGGTATGGGTATGGCATCGGCATGCGGTAGATCTCACTTGCAAACGGTCCAAAGCCATCCTTGTATGGAAGATTCTTTGCAGTCAGCGCCATCGTGAGATT
>Ga0315909_10006902_pt1 | contig 12744 bp, 13 predicted proteins | sample LakEriMetagenome_11_FD_203527 | JGI IMG/M metagenome (GOLD analysis project Ga0315909, IMG submission 203527) | Freshwater fungal communities from buoy surface, Lake Erie, Ohio, United States - Buoy 2 MA125 | ecosystem: Environmental > Aquatic > Freshwater > Lake | place: USA: Lake Erie, Ohio...
TGGGCCGCTGCCAGCCGAAAGGTTTCTTAGGTATTCACTCAACCATTACGGAATCATAGCAAAACCAATGCGTGTTAGAGCTAGCAGAATACGATCTAATGGGGAATCTGCAATAGAAAATTTTTCTCCAATATCAATCGGAAAATATCTGAAGAGAACTATCGAAAGTAGGATTTACAACCTTACAAAAAAATTTAGAACCTGAGCTGTTCTTTTATAAAGATCCCAAACCATCCACAAACGATTACTCAAATGAATATGCTGAACAAAGATGAAAATAGATAAACATTGACTAGATATATCCCATTGGATTTTTCTTCTGCCAATTTAAAACGCTTGAGCACATTTCCTCAAGGCCTAACTTTGAACGCCAACCCAACAATTCTTCTGCGAGAAGTGTACTAGCAAAAGCAACTGGTAAATCCCCCTCACGGCGCGGACATATACGATAAGCTAGGCTCTTATTCAATATTCTCTCAAATGTCTTAATTATTTCAAGTACAGTATAGCCATGGCCAGTTCCTAGATTCACTAAGTGGAAATTATCTTTATCTAATGCGCGTAAAGAAGCAATATGTCCCTCGGCTAAATCCATAACGTGCACAAAATCTCTTACCCCTGTTCCATCTATCGTAGGGTAATCGTCACCAAATATTTTAATTTCAGAGGCTTGTCCAGAGACCACGCGCGCAATACTTGGTACTAGGTTTGATGGAGAATCACCGGAGTCTTCCCCTATTAACCCACTTGGATGAGCACCAACAGGATTAAAATAACGCAAAATTCCTATTCGCCATGTAGCATCATTTTTTGAAAGAATTTTTAATATTTCCTCACAAATTAGCTTTGTGTGTGCGTAAGGATTTGAAAATTGAAGTGAAGAATCTTCAAAAAAAGGAGCGGAATTAAGTGGACTATAGATCGCCGCTGAACTTGAAAAAATTAAAGTTTTACAAATAGATTTTGACATCGCTTGAACTAACGAAATCAGACCATTTACATTATTATCGTAATATTTAAGCGGCTGAGCAATGGACTCACTAATAGATTTAAAAGCTGCAAAATGAATGACTGCATCAAATTTATCCCGCGAGAGTAAGTCTTCCACAAATAGTGTGTCGCGAATATCACCCCTCACAAATTCGATATCAAAACCGACAATTTTATTTAGTTGCTGAAGTACTTCAGGTTTTCCGTTTGAAAAATTATCTAAAATTACAAATTTAATCTCGTTTGCAGCAAGAACTGTCGCTGTATGACTACCAATATAACCCGCACCTCCGGTTAATAAAATCTTCATAAGTTCGATCTGAATAAAAAATTATAAAGTTACAAATAATTACCGAGACAGGATTTTTTCCGCAATCCTATGAGCACCTTTACCATCCACTTTTGAAGCTGCAATTCGGCCCAACTCTTTGCGTTTGTCTTCATTTGTAAGCAGCTCCAGTATTAACCGCTTAAGCTCTTGTAGGTTAGACGAGAAACAAATAGCATTCGATGCAATCAAATCAATAACTTTATATTTCCTTGATATGTCTGCATAAACAACACATGGAATACCAGCATGACAGGTTTCGTCTACAGTAATGCCATCTCCGCAAATAACTATGTCTACAGGAGACAGGGCGGAAATTATATTTCCATTGGCTCTAACAACCACTAAATCAATATTCATAGAAATGAGTGGCTTCAGGATTTCCTCAACATCCTTAAACGAGTGGCCACCGATAGCAACTTTTAAGACACGAATTAACTTACTCAAATTAGGTATTTCAATAATAGCTGCAAGTGTTTGAGTAAGATTAGAAGATACTCCGCCTGACAAAGAGACTCCGATAGAAAGTCTACTTTCAGATATCGACGAAGTTTGAGTTGATCCTTTACCAACGACAGACCACATCCTGCCTACAAAGGGATTTGTATAATTTGAATTTATTGGAACAAACCGCAAATAAGCTTCGGTTGCTATTTCAGGATGATCAAAAACTGGACTAAGAAGGATAACTCTCTGAGTTTTTTTTATTAACGCAGTAAAGGGTTCTGGCATGTATATGCCGTCTATTAACAAAACATCTATTTTTTCAATTGTTTCTAAATCATCAAAACTAATTGGTACTTTACCTAAGTTCTGTAACTGATGCTTACCAAATTCATCACCGTCAAAACAAATATGTACTTTGACATCAAACGCCTCTAGCTCAGAAATTACCAATTCACTTCGGTAAACATGCCCGAGCCCAAAGCTCCTACCACCCTGAATGTAGGCAACAATAACCAAATTAGAATCAGAACTTAGAATAGATGGCGTGAGAACTCCTGGCATAGGACACAACCTCTTCTGAAAAATTTTTCATTTCTTTATGCTGTATGTCAGAAATAGAATCCCATAATGCCTTTGTTTTTTTTCTCAATTCAGTAAGATTGTCAATACTGTCTAACCTTGATTGAACATTCTTAATTGTTGAGCCTTCGGTCAAATTAATATCCCAATCACCAAAACCCAAATCTTCAATTAAAGAAGATGCGCGCTCATCATAGCTGAGCATAACTACAGGGGTACCAAATGAGAGACATGGAAGAGAAGCATGAAGTCTGTAGCTAATAACTAATTCAGCCTCTTTCAATAGTGAAAGGTATCCATAGACATCAGCTGTATATACGTAGTCAACTTTTTTTGTGCCCTGAAACACAGTGGCAAACTCTATATCTCTTGAGTCATTACAAAGTATTCGAATGCGACCAAACCCCCTGGATCGCAAGTCGTCAATGATAGATTCAATTTCAGCTTGAATATTGGACTGAAGTCGCAAAGGAATATTCATTAAGGAAGGTGTACGAATTGAAATAAGAACACCAGGTACCTCAGCGTCTGGTAATCTTGCCAGATTGGAGTTAAGGTCAGAAAGGAATATTGTTGGACAATATCCGAGTTTAACTCCGACACATCCCAAATTATCAAGATAAGACTTTGTAGTAGAGTCCCGCGCTAGTGAGTACTGTGCTGCTTTGTTAAGTGCAAGCAACGATGCATCCGGCATCGTATCAGTCCTTTCACACAGCTCTAATCTACGGTTGTAAACCTTTCCTCTTGACAATGAAAAAAGCATTAAGGGTACTCGTAAATGTTTGAGTGCATTTACATCTAACGCCAACTCATTATTTTCATATAGATTTCCACCACCAATAATTACCCCGTCACCGTAGCGATTTATTTCATTTATAGTCTTCGCAGTTAATCCTGCTTTTGAATGACTTTCATAATGAGATGTTGCAGGCAAGTCGATAATATTTACGATTCTTCCAAAAGCCTTAAAGACTTGGTTTCTTAACGCAATACCAATCGCGTCATTACCGATGTTGAATCCTTTAGGTCTTATGTTAAATATAGTTATCATTTTTTTGAGTATCAAATTTAAACTTCTGAACAATATCCAAATAACCAATTTCTAAAATATTTTTTGAAATATTCTTGAGGAGAAAATTAATTTTATGTAAATCTTCTGGATAATCTATTGTTAGTTTAATCTCAGAGAAATTACCTTGATCATTTACTAACGACTTACAATTAAGCGCATGTCTCAGACGATACAAATGCTTAGTTACGTGTTCTACCTCATCACATTCAGCAGAATTTGCCAATTCTTTGTAAACGGCGGAATCAACCCATTCAAGGGCCACTCCATATGGAAAAGTTCGATCAATCAGGTTTGTAACAAAATTAATTTTTCCGCATAGCATTTTTTTACCGGCTCGCAAAAGTTCCGCATCAACGAAAGGACTATCACCATTTAATCGACAAAAAGAATCTAACTTATAAAAATCAATAACATCACAAGTTCTTTTCACCAGATTTTCTGGATCCCCTCTAAAAACTACTGCACCAAAACGTAATGCTTGATCCGCTAATTCGTCGTCCACGTTTCTAAAGGTAGTAGCAACGATTACTTTACCAATATCTGCTAACTGCGCACGTTTTATTACCAATTCCAAGAGAGTGTAGTCACTGACATAGTGAAAACACTTACTTGGGAACCGCTTGGAATCAGTCCTAGAAAAAATTATTGCTCCAGAATTCAAATTATTGTCTCACGTAGAAATTTTCTTGTGCCGCATCTCTTTGTCCCAGTAATCAGCCGCTTCAGACCAACTCGGAATTGCAGCCTGAACTGAATCACCAACAGTCAAAGGCTCATATTTATTAATTCGCACTAAGATTTTCTTACCGATTAGCATATGTAAATCATCTGGATTAAGTTCAGTCTTCGGACGAACAACCAAAACGTCTTTTTCAGACAATATTTCTCCTTCAGCCAAATCTCTTGCGGCATACAGACCACGTCGTGCTCTTATTTTTGTAACTGACTCGGCTTGACCTACTTTTGTTACTTTTCTTTCGATTGCAAGTGCGGACGTGCGAATATCAGAAACAAAGCTTGCTAATTCGTCACGCGATAATGCATGTGCATGATCAAAACCTGGTAATGATTTATTTACGGTAAAGTGTTTTTCGATAACCTCGGCTCCCAAAGCAACGGCGATGCAAGAGGCCAGATTGGTTGAAGTATGATCAGAAAAGCCTACCCTAACACCAAAAGTTTTTTTCAAGACAGAAATCATCTCAAGATTACTTTCCTCAGTTGGGCATGGGTAAATTGAAACACAATGAAATAAAGTAAGCATACTCAGAGAAGCCACTTTTTGAAATGCGGAAACAGCTACGTCAATTTCAGAAATAGTAGACATTCCAGTACTCATGTACACAGGCATACCTGACATTGCGACTTCCCGAATAAGGGCACTGTTATTTAAATCAGTTGAGGCAATTTTTACATAGGGAGCTCCAAGCTCTGACAACAGCTCCAGACCACGTATGTCAAAAACAGATGCAGAGGGAATTATATTTAATTCTTTCGCATGGGCCCAAATTGACTTCCATTCGTTCGGGCTTAATACTTCCTTTTGACGACGATTGAAAACAGGATTATCAGTATACGAATCAGCACTTACATAACTAGGAATATATAAACCTTCCGGGTATATAAACTGAAATTTTACCGAATCTGCCCCACAATTTTTTGCTATATCTACTAATTCAAGTGCAAGGCTAAGTTCTCCGTTATGGTTACTGCCAGCTTCTGCAATGATTTCAATCATTTTATTCTCTGTTTAAAAAAATTAGTTAATGGCTGAATTCTAATTATCTAACCAATTTACATTTTTATTTTTTTCTACCAAGGTAAGCAAAGCTTTTATTTCAGTATTTGGTTCGCAGTGCTTTGATAATAGTAATTCTTCGTTATATTTTTTTTCTTGCAATACCTCATCAACTACCATTCTTGCAGCCACTTTGTCCTTTGACATACCAATTATTGACACGTTTTTGGGTTCGGCAAAGTAACAAATTGAAGCTACCGTTACGAATCCTGATCTTGGTGGGCGAAACGGTTTGCCCCAAAGTGGCATCCCAGTATCTTTTTCTGTCTGAAAAGCAATTTTCTTGGGGAGATTTTGTGGGTAGTACATAACTTTTTGTGAATAAAAATATTCATCGATTAATGCTTTATTTTTTGATGTACTGAAAATAATACAGTTATTGTCTATGTCTAGTATTCGGCTTCTTAGCGTTTCAGGTGTTGAGAAAGTAGCCCCCAAAAATACACAATCTGTCCGCTGCCCAAAGTCTGATACATTTTTTATTCGACGTGTACCGTTTATCCTAATTACCAGATCATGGCTTTCTATAAATTCACCCAAATTCGATCCTATCAAACTAGGGGAACTCCCAATTATTGCAATATTTTTGTCTTTAAAAATATGCTTCATATTTTCAATAAAAATTTCTTTTTGAGTTATCCACTCAAACTGCTTGATAATTTTCTTTACAATCCCAAGCGATGTCAGCATTACAAATCCTCTTGCAAGTTTTTTAAACTTGAAAATTATTTCAAATCCAATAACTATTAATCCAATTAATTTTCGATATTCGCCTGTACCATTTTTGACCCCTTCCTTCCACTACATCTTGCATTTTCAAGTTACCTGCAAACACCACAATCCTTGCACCACTAGGAATATACGGGTCCTGAAAATAACTTCTCCAGTACTTCGGTATGCAGTTATTTTTGAAGCTCACACACCACTCTTTGGGCCAATAATTTAACAATCCACGTTTGTCTAGCTCGTGACTCAAAAATTGCTGCTCATCTTTAAATGTACTCAATGCTGCAACCGGATCGCATATAAATTCATCCAAAATATCGCTATGCGCACCCATCTGCATACGAAATACTGACGAATTACCAATGCTATTTAGAAACTTATTTTTGGCCGGGTTTAATTTTCTTAAAGGTTTAGATCTAAATAAATCCATATCCCGAATTATTAAAAATTTTTCTGGTCGGTCTATAAGTGCATCTAACTTATCGACCACTATTAAATCGAGATCTAAAAATAGTGCAGTGCCCGTCAAACCATAAATGTCTTTGCCAAGTAAAGTAAGCTTTCTCCAGCGAAGATCCTGGTTCTCAGGGGGCAAATCTATGCTGGGTAGGGGAAAAATTTCTATCCCCTGTTCAATGCCATAAGCGTCGTCGGTAAAACAAATAAAACGATGCGGATAACTCAAATTACGAGCTACCCCGTTGCGCAAGCGATTTACGTACTCAGGGCCATAAGCTTTGCCCCATTTCATGCAAAGTACAAGTATAGGCTCGGATAGTGTATTCAACTGGTGCTCCTATAAGCTACAAAAAAATAGACCGCGCACTAGCACAGACCAATAACTGAATTAGTAGATAGGAAATATAAAGCTTTTTTAAGACTCGAATTAAAGTGTTCAATAATGATTTATTCCCAATTTAGGCTCTGGGAAGCAAATACGTTTTAAATCACATATCACTGCATTAGTAGCTTTATTTTTTAACAGATTGATATACTTACTCTGACATGTAGGTAGCTTAAAACCAAACAAAAGTGAGTTATGAGATAGCGTAATGCCTAACTTACCGCGCAATGAGAACTATGACCACAACAAAACTCTAAAAATTCATAATATCGTTCTGGATTCTATGGGTCAGGTTACTTATTATTTTTTCTCAGGAAGGTATTGTTAAACTACTGTGTTTTCTTGCGCATCCTAGCAACAAGTACTCGATTAATGGCCATAGTGAACAAATTGAACGGCTCTCCCAAAATTTTCTTCATCTGCCATTCAAACCGGTAGTAAACCTCATGCAATCGCAAGGGATTCCACTTACGCCAGGGCTTAGTACGTCCAAGATAGTGGATGATCACAGCATTACGACGCTTCCAAAACTGACGATTAACATAAGATGAACCAAAGTTATATATGTTATCAATCTCTTTGATGGAACCTCGATAGGTATAATTTATAACATCCTGATCAGCGTATTTAATGATGTCTTTGAGGTTAAAAGTGTCCGCAAAAAGCTCCTGAGCTTTTTTGTCTGCTCGAATTTTCTCTAGGTTGTGCAATAACACCCCGGAATTGACGTAGATATGGTTGTCAGTCATCCCCAAAACGTACTTATGGCCATTTTTATCGCATTTGAAGTCGACTACTCCAGCGCAGTAAAACCCCGTTAAATTCGTATTCCAAAGTGGGGCCAGATCCCCATTTACAACAATATCGACGTCAAGATACAAGATGCGATCAAGTTCCTTAAATACATCGACTAAAAGGTATTGATAGTAGGTTTCCAAAGGGAATACCCGGTAGTCTGGCAGTCGCATACCTTCAAACATTACAGGATCAATTTCTTTGTAATCAATTGAACCGTTTTTGAAAAAATCAATAATCTTCTGATTCTTGAGGCGATTTTCATCAGAAAAATCAGAGCAAATAACGTGAAACCTTAAATGGTGCTCAGAGTTCGATGCCATAATCGAAGTCAATAGCACCCGCAGTGGCTCCGCATAGGCGTTATTCAGCGTAAACGCAATATCAAGAGTTAGCATCAGCACCCTTACCAACTGAAAGATCAGTACTCAATACCACTTGATAGTCCTCATAGTCTCTGATGTACTCGTTCTCATCGTATTTTTCATTCGACAACACAAGAAGTATCGCGTTGTACGAAAAATCGTACATCTCTTTCCAAACCATTTTATCCAACCAGAGTGCCTGATTAGGTCGATTTAATGTAACAACAGATTGTTCAATACCGTTATCTATCTTCACATTGCAACTGCCAGATATCACAACTAAAACAAATTGAGAATTTCGATTTGCATGATTCCCTCGTGAAGTGCCCGGTCTAGTATTAAAAATATAAAATGTCCGTCGAACTTCAAAAGGCACATTCATTCCCATCTCAAAAGGGATAAGCCCGCCCTTATCATCGCCCGTATCAACTAAGTCGTAAACCTTATAGTACATATCAGATTACCTAAATGAATTTACTGCATGAATGACAGATTCTACTTCACGCGACGACATCACCGGGGAAATCGGTAGGCTTAGAACTTCTTTGTGGATTTTCTCAGTTACTGGGAACGATAGATCCTTCAGATCTAGGTATGCATGTTGTTGGTGCGGCGGAATGGGGTAGTGAATAAGCGTCTGGATTGACTGATCTTGCAAGAATGTCTGCAAGTCGCTTCGTCTGCGAGTGCTCACAACAAAAAGATGCCAAACATGCTCCAGCGGATCTTCGGGTGCCCTAGGCAATACAACTTCAGGGTTATTGATTTCAGTTAGATAGCGAGTGGCAATTTCGCGCCTTTTATTGTTATCACCATCAAGTCCCTTGAGTTTCACATCAAGAACTGCAGCCTGAATTTCATCGAGTCGAGAATTCAGACCTTTGTAGTTATTAATGTATTTTTCGTATGACCCGTAATTCCGAAGAGCACGTATTTTTTTAATAAGATGTATGTCATTACTTGTCACCGCCCCACCGTCACCAAGGCAACCTAAGTTTTTTCCTGGATAAAAACTAAAAGCTGACGCATCACCAAGGTTACCTGTTCGACGGCCCCGGTAGATCGCACCGTGTGCTTGCGCGGAGTCCTCTATAATTTTTAAGTTATATCGCTCAGCAAGATGCCAGATTTTTTCCATGGCCATGACCCTACCATAAAGGTGTACAACTAAAATTGCTTTGGTTTTAGGCGTTATTTTTTCTTCTATTAAGTCGACATTTAAATTAAAGGTTTCCAAATCAGGCTCAACAAGAACCGGTGTGCATCCATTTTGGCTGATGGCCAGAACAGATGCTATGTACGTGTTGGCTGGAACAATAATTTCATCTCCAGGCCCAAAACCATAACTTTTAATAATAAGGTTGAGCGCATCGAGTCCATTAGCCACTCCTGCAGTACTACTTACACCACAATAATTTGAAAAATTTTGTTCGAACGACTCATTTGCTTTTCCTAGCAGATACCAACCTGAATCCAATACAACAGCGATCGCCTGATCAATTTCTTTTCGATAAGCGGCGTTTACAGCGTGAAGATCAAGAAACTTAACCATAGCAATTCTTTTTCTATGTTCGTAAATGAATACCAAGTACGTTTAGGTAAAGTGAACTAAATCAGTATCATCCTTGAGGTTTCCATCAGGTTGAATATATTGATTTAGTCCACGCTCGGCCCAGGTAAGTTTTAACCTGCGCGTATTCAGTCCTATTCGCCTGCTATTCTCCCGCATTTCTGGTGTTACATAACCGCGCCCGTGATCAAGGTGTACGCAAATAGTGGAATAGCGAACGCGCTTTGCTTTAACGCCAGAATAACGTAAACGCAGACCAAACTCTGCATCTTGTCCACCGTACTGCATATTTTCATCAAAACCGTTAACACTAATAGCTAGTTTTTTAAGGCATGACGAATTGTGACCATTCCAGGATGGGTTGATCGGTAAGTAATTCAATAAATCGCCTATCCATCCTCGCGATGCAAGTTTCAGGCTGCCAGTGCTGTAATCCTTTCCCCGTTCACGCAACCAGACTGGGGAAAAAACTTTTTGGGTAAAAATATCATTTTTTGTCACAGCTTTACTAATGTCTAAAGGAAGTTTGTAGTAGCTTCCTGAAAGATAGCAACCATCCTCAGCATGACGCAGATGCTCAGCAACAAAATCTTGGCGCGGTATGCAGTCACCGTCCGTAAAAATTAAATAGTCTCCTTGAGAAGCGGCAATTGCTTTATTTAAGATACGACTTTTTTGAAATCCATCGTCAGGCTGCCAGACATGCCGTATCGGTAACGATAATTCAGCACGAAGACGTCTAATACATTCTCGCGTCTCCTCACTTGAGCCATCATCAGCAATGATGATCTCAAAATTACGAACTGTCTGTGAAGAAAAACCCCACACGACTTTTTCTAGCCATTCTGGCGAATTGTACGTCGTGAAAATAACGCTGGTTTTCATGAGATTTGGATCTCGCTTAAACGTCGACTAAGTTCACCTGAATGGTTGGATGCCTTTGGCAGCACATTCCGAGCATATTCACGGTTAGATTGGAGAGAGTAGAGTGATTATACAAAATCAAGTGCCCTGTCCGGACAAACTATCGTGGTTATTTACCGCTGTCGAATCTACTGACCGGACTAACTTAGTGCTTTAAAATGGTCGGATCCGACCGATTTTCATGACACTGCCTGACATGATTCAAAAAAAAACCATCATCTGTATTAACTGGGGTACCAAATACGGATCGCCCTATATTAATAGGCTCTACGCCATGGTGGCGCGTAACATCACATCCCCCTTCGAACTTGTGTGTTTCACAGACAACTCGACTGGTATTCGCCCCGAAGTACGCTGCGAGGCACTACCTCCACTCGATGCGCGTCTTCCCGTCGGCACGCCTGGCATTTGGCAAAAGTCACGACTGTGGGGGCCCAAACTAGCCGACCTGCAAGGGCCAGTACTGTTCATGGATCTGGATCTTGTCATTACCGGCAGCCTGGATTCTTTTTTCGATTATGGAAATCCTGACGACGTTGTACTTTGTAGAAATCAATTAGCTTCACTAGGACGCTTCGGTCAGTTTGAGCGCATGGGACAAACATCCGTGTTTCGTTTTCCGGTGGGTAAACTCTTTCCACTACAACAGCAATTTGCTAGCGATCCACAAGCTACCGCGGACAAATACCGATTTGAACAGCGCTTTGTCACCGCGAATGCACCTGGTGGAGTGAAGTTTTTCCCAAAACGATGGATTGCACACTTCAGACAGAATTGTTCAATCACGTTTCCATTCAATTTTTTTCTTCCGCCGCGACTGCCGCGCAATGCGCGAATTGTAATTTTTCCTGGAGATCTGTTACCAACACACGCCATAGAAGGCCGCTGGGGGCCACGAGGATTATTGTTCAACACAAGGCTACGCTATATCGCTGAAGTGTTATCGCCAAAATTCAAAGGGAATCGGTTTTCTAACTTACGGCATTTCATTTTGCCGACTCGCTGGGTCGATGATGTGTGGCGTGAATAAACATCACGCCTGACGAGGCATACGTCCCATCAGATAAAACTCTGTATTTGGCCGCATACTAATCACGTTTGCCATACGATTGGACAAACCAAAAAAAGCAGTAATGGCAGTGATATCCCAGATATCTTCATCATCAAAACCGTGCTTGCGTAGCGTGGCATAGTCGTCTTCAGTTACTTCTGCAGACGATAAGCAAACCTTAATAGCAAAATCTAACATTGCTGACTGGCGAGGTGAGATATCTGCTTTCAAATGATTCACCGCTACCTGATCAGCTACTAATGGATTTTTTGCGTAAATACGCAATAAAGCGCCATGAGCCACTACACAATAGAGACAATGATTTTTTGCACTAGTAGCAGTGACTATCATTTCCCGATCAGCTTTACTTAAGCTACCTGTTTCTTTGAGCATCAAAGCATCGTGATAGGCAAAGAAGGCCCGAAATTCTGCTGGTCTATGCGCAAGTGCCAGAAAAACGTTCGGTACAAAACCGGCTTTTTCTTGGACAGCGATTATGACTGAGCGTATATCTTCAGGTAGATCATTTAACTCTGGTACCGGAAATTTCGAAATGGCAGTTACTGCAGAATTCATTATGATTCCTTGGAAAATTGCAAATGATACAAATGTGCATAGACGCCATTGGCTGCAAGAAGCTGTGCATGACTACCCACCTCGGTAATCCTGCCTTCCTGTAGTACGACTATTCGGTTGGCATGCTCAATAGTAGACAAGCGATGCGCAATAACCAGTGTGGTTCGATTTTTCATCAACGTATCTAACGCCAGTTGTACTGCTCGCTCAGATTCCGTATCCAATGCCGAGGTGGCTTCATCCAAGATGAGTATGGGTGCATTTTTGTAAATGGCTCTAGCAATAGCTAATCGCTGACGCTGACCACCCGATAGCCTCATGCCGTTATCACCTATCACGGTGTCATAGCCTTCTGGCAGATTGGTAATGACGTCAGCCAAATGAGCTGCACGGGCTGCTTCAATGATTCTTTGTTGATCAGGCTTGGGATCACCATACGCAATGTTAGCGGCTACTGTGTCATCAAACAAAACTACATGCTGACTAACCATCGCCATTTGTGCGCGCAAACTCTGCAAGGAAATTTCGCTAATCGCTTGACCGTCAAGTAAAATACGCCCTGAAGTGGGCACAAAAAATTCCGGCACTAAATTTACCAGTGTAGTTTTACCACCGCCAGACATACCCACTAATGCAATCGTCTCACCTGGAGCGATGCTCAGAGAAACATTGTTTA
>Ga0315909_10006904_pt1 | contig 12740 bp, 9 predicted proteins | sample LakEriMetagenome_11_FD_203527 | JGI IMG/M metagenome (GOLD analysis project Ga0315909, IMG submission 203527) | Freshwater fungal communities from buoy surface, Lake Erie, Ohio, United States - Buoy 2 MA125 | ecosystem: Environmental > Aquatic > Freshwater > Lake | place: USA: Lake Erie, Ohio...
AACCATTGGTCAGACGGACTTTGGCGACTTTACGAAGCGCAGAATTCGGCTTCTTTGGTGTCGTTGTGTAGACGCGGGTGCAGACTCCGCGCTTTTGTGGGCTGTTTTGCAGCGCCGGCGATTTGCTCTTCACACGCAGGGATGTGCGCGGTTTGCGAATCAATTGATTGATGGTTGGCATCGGTCTAAATCCAACAAAGTTAGGGTATTGCAAAACCCCCAAAAGGGGACGGATCATCGCAAACGGCCCGGCAACGCGGGACATTGGCAATATCAGCAGGCAGGGAAAAGCGTGATCGGGACTGAGAAAACACAGACCAAAGAGCGCTTAAGCCCGAGCGAGCTTAAATTCGAGAACTCACGAGTATATATCCCGCACTACTCACCGTCAACCACGAGGAAGCATGGGCCGTGGAGGAAAAAATAGCCCCGGGCATACCGGGGCTATTATATTTACAACAACTTTAATCAACTCTCGTCGCTGACTTCGCCAGTCGATGCGGTTGCCTCGGCTTCCTGGAGCGCGCGGGCCGCTTCGGCTTGCAGCATGGCTGCACGCTCTTCCGCCTCCCAACCCTCTTTCTCCTTGCGAGCACGGTGAAACGCAAGGCCCGTACCCGCCGGAATCAGACGACCAACGATGACGTTTTCCTTCAGACCACGCAAGCCATCCTTCTTGCCCATGATGGCGGCTTCAGTAAGGACACGCGTGGTTTCCTGGAACGACGCTGCAGAAATGAAGGAATCCGTCGACAACGATGCCTTGGTAATACCAAGAAGCACATTGTCATAAGTCGCCGGACGCTTGTCAGCGGCGATTACACGGTCATTTTCATCCAACAGCTCCGAACGCTCAACCTGCTCACCCGGGATGTAGCTGGTGTCGCCAGCGTCAACCACCTGCACGCGACGCAGCATCTGACGAACGATAACTTCGATGTGCTTATCGTTGATCTTCACACCCTGCAGGCGATACACGTCCTGAACCTCATCAACGATATAGCGAGCAAGTGCCTCGATACCCAGCAGACGCAGAATATCCTGTGGGTCTGCTGGACCATCGACAATCATTTCGCCCTTGTTGACGACTTGCCCATCGTGCACGAGTACTTGCTTGTCCTTCGTAATCAGGAACTCGTGCTTGTTGCCGTCCATATCGGTAATTTCGAGACGTTGCTTGCCTTTGGTCTCTTTACCGAAAGCGACCGTACCGGTTACTTCAGCCAACATACCGGCGTCCTTCGGCGAACGGGCCTCGAACAGTTCGGCAACACGGGGCAAACCACCGGTGATGTCACGGGTCTTCTGCGATTCGGTTGGGATACGCGCGAGCACTTCACCAACGGAGACTTGCTGGCCGTCTTTGACGGTAATCAGCGCACCGACCTGGAAACCAATCGTCACCGAGTGCTCGGTACCGGCAATCTTGACCTCTTCGCCCTTTTCGTTCATCAGCTTAACCTGAGGACGCAAAGTACGACCGGCCGTGCTGCGACGCTTGGCATCGATAACGACCAGAGTGGACAGCCCAGTGACTTCATCAATCTGCTTGGCGACCGTTGAACCTTCTTCAACATTCTCGAATTTCACCGTGCCTGCATACTCGGTGATGATCGGACGTGTCAGCGGATCCCACGTGGCCAATGCGGTGCCAGCCTTGATCGCCTGACCATCTTTCACGATCAGAGTCGCGCCATACGGTACTTTGTGGCGCTCGCGCTCACGACCATGATCGTCGGTAATCAGCACTTCACCCGAACGGGAAATCACGATTTGGTCGTTCTTGCCATTCGTGACGTAACGCATGGTTGCAGTAAAACGCACGGTGCCATTCGACTTGGCCTCCACCGAGGACGCCACCGCAGCACGTGATGCCGCACCACCAATGTGGAACGTACGCATGGTCAGCTGAGTACCTGGCTCACCGATCGATTGGGCAGCAATGACGCCCACAGCCTCACCGGAGTTGACCATACTGCCACGACCAAGATCGCGGCCGTAGCACATCGCGCACAGACCGTAGCGTGTGTCGCAGGTCAGCGGCGTGCGTACCTTGACTTCATCAATACCCAAGCGCTCGATTTCTTCAACCATATCTTCATCAAGCAAGGTGCCTGATTCATATAACGTTGCTTGTGTATCGGGATTGATCACATCCATGGCAGTCACGCGACCGAGGATACGATCACGCAGTGCCTCAATAACCTCCCCACCCTCGACCAGTGCTTTCATCGAAGCGCCGTTGGACGTGCCGCAATCATCTTCGATCACCACCAAATCCTGGGTGACGTCAACCAGACGACGGGTCAGGTAACCCGAATTCGCGGTCTTGAGCGCCGTATCGGCAAGGCCTTTACGAGCGCCGTGCGTCGAAATGAAGTACTGCAGTACGTTCAATCCTTCACGGAAGTTCGCGGTGATAGGTGTCTCAATGATCGAACCATCAGGCTTGGCCATCAGACCTCGCATACCCGCGAGCTGACGGATCTGCGCGGCAGAACCTCGTGCGCCGGAGTCCGCCATCATGTAGATCGCATTGAAGGATTCCTGGGTGCCTTTGGATCCATCACGCCGAATCACATCTTCAACTTTCAGCTGCTCCATCATGGCCTTGCCGACCTCATCGCCGGCCTTGCCCCAGATATCGACCACTTTGTTGTAGCGCTCACCTGAGGTGACCAGACCCGACGAATACTGCTGTTCGATCTGCTTGACTTCTTGTTCGGCTGCAGCAATCAGTGTCGCCTTTTGTGGCGGCACCAGCATGTCATCCACGCAAATCGAAATACCCGCGCGTGTTGCCAAACGGAAACCGGACTGCATCAGCTGGTCGGCGAACACGGCCGTCGCACGTAGTCCACACTTGCGGAACGAGATGTTGATCAGCTTGGAAATTTCCTTCTTCTTCAGCGCACGATTGATCGCGCTGAACGGCAGACCTTTAGGCAGAATCTCGGACAAAATCGCGCGACCGACCGTAGTCTCATAGCGATTGATCGTCTTGACGAATTCGCCTATTGCAGCATCTTTCGGGTACTCGGTAATGCGTACCGTAATACGGGTGGTCAGTTCGACTTCCTTGTTGTCGTAAGCACGAATGACTTCGGAGACGCCAGAGAACATCATGCCTTCGCCCTTGGCATTGACCTTTTCCCGAGTCGCGTAGTACAGCCCCAGCACGATATCTTGCGAAGGTACGATCGATGGCTCGCCGTTCGACGGAAACAAAATATTGTTTGAAGCCAGCATCAGCGTACGCGCTTCCATCTGCGCCTCGATAGACAGCGGTACGTGGACCGCCATCTGGTCACCGTCGAAGTCGGCGTTGAACGCTGCGCAGACGAGTGGGTGCAGCTGGATTGCCTTACCTTCGATCAGCACGGGCTCAAAGGCTTGAATACCGAGCCGGTGCAAGGTTGGCGCGCGGTTGAGCATCACGGGGTGCTCGCGAATCACTTCTTCGAGAATGTCCCAGACCACAGGCTCTTGCATCTCGACCAGCTTCTTCGCAGCCTTGATCGTCGTCGCCAGGCCCATCAACTCCAGCTTATTGAAGATGAAGGGCTTGAACAGCTCGAGTGCCATCAATTTGGGCAAGCCGCACTGATGCAGTTTCAGCTGAGGACCCACCACGATCACGGAGCGGCCAGAGTAGTCAACGCGCTTGCCCAGCAGGTTCTGACGGAAACGACCGCCTTTACCTTTGATCATTTCAGCCAGTGATTTCAGTGGGCGCTTGTTCGCACCCGTCATTGCTTTGCCACGACGTCCGTTGTCGAGGAGCGAATCAACCGCTTCCTGGAGCATACGCTTTTCGTTGCGCGTGATGATTTCAGGCGCGCGCAATTCCATCAACCGCTTCAGACGGTTGTTACGGTTGATCACGCGGCGGTACAGGTCATTCAGGTCCGAGGTCGCGAAACGGCCGCCATCCAGCGGCACCAGCGGACGCAACTCCGGCGGCAACACCGGCAGCACCTCCATGATCATCCAGTCAGGCTTGATGCCCGAACGCTGGAAGGCTTCGAGCACTTTCAGGCGCTTCGCGTATTTCTTGATTTTTGCTTCGGATTTGGATTCACGCAAATCTGTGCGCAGCTGTTCCGCTTCACGATCGATATCGATGGTGCGCAGCAACTCACGAACACCTTCCGCACCCATGAACGCGGTGAAATCATCGCCGAACTCTTCGTACTTGGCGGCGTAATCGTCCTCGGACATGATCTGGCATTTCTTCAGCGGTGTCATGCCAGGATCGGTGACGACATAAGCTTCGAAATACAGCACACGTTCGATGTCGCGCAGCGTCATGTCGAGCACCATGCCCAGACGCGACGGTAGCGATTTCAGAAACCAGATGTGTGCGACTGGCGACGCCAGTTCAATATGACCCATGCGCTCACGGCGCACTTTGGCCAGCGTAACTTCGACGCCGCATTTCTCGCAAATAACGCCACGATGCTTGAGGCGCTTGTACTTGCCGCACAAGCATTCATAGTCCTTGATCGGGCCAAAAATCTTGGCGCAGAACAGACCGTCACGCTCTGGCTTGAACGTACGGTAGTTAATCGTCTCAGGCTTCTTAACTTCGCCATAAGACCAGGAACGGATTTTTTCAGGTGACGCGAGACCAATCTTGATCGCGTCGAATTGTTCGTTTTGCTGAACTTGCTTGAATAGATCGAGCAGTGCTTTCATGTATCACTCCAGTGTGGCGTGAAAAATTAATCGTGACGGCGTCCCCTCCCATCGGGAGAGGACGTTGAGGCTTAGTCGCGTTCCAGATCGATATCGATACCCAGCGACCGGATTTCCTTCACCAATACGTTGAAGGATTCCGGCATGCCGGCGTCAATAACGTGATCGCCCTTGACCAGGTTTTCGTACACCTTGGTGCGACCATTCACGTCGTCGGACTTCACGGTCAGCATTTCCTGTAAGACGTAGGAGGCACCATAGGCTTCGAGTGCCCAGACCTCCATCTCGCCGAAACGCTGTCCGCCGAACTGCGCCTTGCCGCCGAGCGGCTGCTGCGTTACCAGCGAGTACGGTCCGGTGGACCGTGCGTGCATCTTGTCGTCGACCAGGTGATGCAACTTCAGGACATGCATATAGCCTACGGTCACCGTACGTTCGAATGCTTCACCGGTGCGGCCGTCATACATGGTGACCTGGTTCTTCGATGGCGTCATACCCAGACGATTCGCAATCTCTTGCGGATAAGCCAGGTCGAGCATCCGATGAATTTCGGTTTCATGCGCGCCATCAAACACGGGGGTCGCGAATGGCACACCATCTTTCAGGTTATCGGCCAGCTTGATGATGTCAGCATCCGAGAACGCGTCCAAATCTTCGGTACGGCCAGATTCGTTATAGATCTGCTTCAGGAATCCACGCACCTCCGTGGCCTTCGCGTGGGTTGCGAGCATTTCGCCTATACGCAGACCCAGACCCTTGGCGGCCCAGCCAAGGTGAACTTCGAGCACCTGGCCCACATTCATACGGGAGGGAACGCCCAATGGGTTGAGGACGATATCGGCAGGCGTGCCATCGGCCATGTAAGGCATGTCTTCAACCGGCACAATGCGCGACACCACGCCTTTGTTACCGTGACGACCGGCCATCTTGTCGCCCGGCTGCAGACGGCGCTTCACGGCCAGATAGACCTTGACCATTTTCTGCACACCCGGTGGCAGCTCATCGCCCTGGGTAAGCTTCTTGCGCTTTTCTTCGAAAGCCAGATCAAACTGGTGACGTTTTTCAGCGATCGATTCCTTGATCGCTTCCAGTGCACCCGCCGCATCCTCGTCAGCCGGACGGATGTCAAACCAATGATATTTCTCGAGATCATCCAAGTAGGCCTTGTCGATCTTCGTACCTTTGGCCAGCTTCTTTGGACCGCCATTGGCGACTTTCCCGATCAGCATTTTTTCCAGACGCTGGAAGGCATCGCCTTCGACGATACGCAGCTGGTCATTCAAGTCCAGCCGATAGCGCTTGAGCTCATCATCAATGATTTGCTGCGCGCGCTTATCACGCTGAATACCCTCGCGCGTGAAAACCTGCACATCGATGACCGTACCGATCATGCCCGAAGGCACGCGCAATGATGTGTCTTTAACGTCGGATGCCTTTTCGCCGAAAATCGCGCGGAGCAGTTTTTCTTCCGGCGTCAGCTGGGTTTCGCCTTTTGGTGTGACCTTGCCGACCAATACATCACCCGCCTCGACTTCAGCACCGATGTAAACAATACCGGACTCGTCCAGACGAGCGAGCTGGTTTTCAGCCAGATTCGAAATGTCGCGGGTAATCTCTTCAGGTCCGAGCTTGGTGTCGCGTGCCACTACCGACAGTTCTTCGATATGGATCGAGGTATAGCGATCGTCAGCCACCACCTTCTCGGAAATCAGAATCGAGTCCTCGAAGTTGTAACCATTCCAGGGCATGAAAGCGACCAGCATGTTCTGACCCAGAGCGAGCTCACCCAGATCGGTCGAAGCACCATCAGCGATGACGTCACCACGTGCGACGCGATCACCTACTTCAACGATGGGACGCTGGTTGATATTGGTGTTCTGGTTTGAACGCGTGTACTTGATCAGGTTATAGATATCAACGCCAACTTCCCCAGCCTGTGCTTCGTCATCATTGACACGAATCACGATTCGACCCGCGTCAATGTAATCGACGACACCACCACGCAATGCCTGCACCGTAGTACCAGAATCAATCGCGACGGTGCGCTCGACGCCAGTGCCCACCAGCGCCTTTTCAGGGCGCAGACAAGGGACTGCCTGACGTTGCATGTTCGCACCCATCAACGCACGGTTCGCATCATCATGCTCAAGGAAAGGAATCAGTGATGCTGCCACCGACACAATTTGTCCAGGCGCCACATCCATGTATTGCACCCGTTCCGGAGAGACCAAAATGGTTTCACCCGCTTCACGAGCCGAGACCAGCTCGTCGGACAACTTGCCGTTTTTATCGATGGTCGCGTTCGCCTGAGCGATGATATAGCGGCCTTCTTCGATCGCAGACAGATAATCGATCTGATCGGTTACTTTGCCTTCGATGACCTTGCGGTACGGGGTTTCCAGGAAGCCGTACTCGTTCAGACGAGCATACATCGCGAGCGAATTGATCAGACCAATGTTCGGTCCTTCAGGTGTTTCAATCGGGCAGACCCGGCCGTAGTGCGTCGGGTGTACGTCACGCACTTCAAAGCCAGCGCGTTCGCGCGTGAGACCGCCCGGGCCCAGCGCGGAGACACGGCGCTTGTGCGTGATCTCGGACAGAGGGTTGGTTTGGTCCATGAACTGCGAGAGCTGCGATGAGCCAAAAAATTCGCGAATCGCTGCCGAGATCGGCTTGGAGTTGATCAGGTCATGCGGCATCAGATTATCTGCCTCGGCCTGACCCAGACGCTCCTTCACTGCACGCTCGACACGCACTAGACCTGCGCGGAACTGATTCTCGGCCAGTTCGCCAACACACCGCACACGACGATTGCCCAGGTGATCGATGTCATCGACTTCACCGCGGCCATTACGCAGCTCAACGAGAATCTTGATCACGGCTAGGATATCTTCGTTAGAGAGCGTCATCGTGCCAGTCAGCTCATCACGACCGACACGACGATTAAACTTCATTCGACCCACTGCAGATAGATCATAACGATCTTCGCTGTAGAACAAGCCATTAAAAAGCGCTTCGACCGAATCTTCGGTCGGTGGCTCGCCGGGACGCATCATGCGATAAATCGCAATACGCGCGGACATCTGGTCTGCAGTGTCATCTGCTCGCAGGGTTTGCGAGATGTAGGCACCTTGATCGAGGTCATTGGTAAACAGCGTCTGGATGTCGGTGACTTTCGCATCGCGCAGGTGACCAATCAGCTCCTCGGTCAGCTCATCGTTTGCGTTCGCAATGATTTCTCCGGTATCCGCATCGACGATATTCGTCGCCAGCACCCGGCCCAGTAAATAGTCCTCTGGGACAGAGATGTGCTTGATGCCAGCGGCCTCGATATCGCGTACATGTTTGGCGTTAATGCGCTTGTCCTTGCTGACGATGACGTTGCCTGATCTGTCAGCGATATCGAATCGCGCAACTTCACCGCGCAAACGCTCGGCGACAAATTCCATCTCAGCACCTTCGGAGCGCAAGCCGAAGTTATCGAAGACAAAGAAGTTAGCCAAAATTTGCTCAGCCGTCATGCCAATAGCCTTGAGCAGAATCGTGACTGGCATCTTGCGGCGACGGTCGACACGGAAGTACAGAATATCTTTCGGATCGAACTCGAAATCCAGCCAAGAACCACGGTAGGGAATGATGCGCGCAGAGAACAACAGCTTGCCAGACGAATGCGTCTTACCGCGATCGTGCTCGAAGAACACGCCGGGCGAACGATGTAACTGCGACACGATAACGCGCTCTGTGCCATTGATCACGAACGAGCCGTTGACCGTCATCAGAGGCAATTCGCCCATGTAGACTTCTTGCTCTTTCATTTCCTTGACAACTGGTTTCGTTGGCGATTCTTTGTCAAGAATGACCAGGCGTACTTTGGCGCGTAATGGGGACGCGTAAGTCAGGCCCCGCTGCTGACATTCCTTGACATCGAACGGCGGATCGCCGAGCACGTAGGATAAAAACTCAAGGCGAGCAAAACCGTTGTGCGACACAATCGGGAAGATCGAGTTGAACGCGGATTGCAGACCCTCGGTCTTGCGTACGGATGGTCCGGTGTCTGCTTGCAAGAAAGCCGTGTAGGATTCGAGCTGTGTGGCAAGCAGGTAGGGAACATCGTGAACGTTAGCGCGTTTCGCAAAAGATTTGCGGATTCGCTTCTTCTCAGTAAATGAGTAGTGCATGAACACTCCGTGAGTGACAGGAAGGATAGAGAATTCAGGATTCGAAGAAGATCGCTGTCTTCGTCGGAGAATCCTCAAGTCTTTGCCCTTCGGTTGTGATCCAACCGTTGTGCAGGCCAGTTATTGCGATCAGGCTACACAGGTAAATTCCGACAGCGACAAAAGAGCCAAAGCAGGACCCCGCCGTAAGGCTGGGCCCTGCACCTTGACTCGCACGCTGCAAGCGCCTCGACCCGAATTACTTGAGGTCGGCCTTCGCGCCTGCTTCTTCCAGTTTCTTCTTTGCTGCTTCGGCGTCTGCCTTGGAAACACCTTCCTTGACAGGTTTCGGTGCACCATCCACCAGATCTTTGGCTTCTTTCAGGCCCAGGCCGGTGATTTCACGAACAGCTTTAATTACGCCGACCTTGTTCGCACCAACTTCTGCCAGCACAACGGTGAACTCGGTCTGCTCTTCAACAGCAGCAGCACCGCCGCCACCAGCAGCAGGACCAGCAACAGCCATGGCTGCTGCTGAAACACCAAATTTCTCTTCGAATGCCTTGACCAGGTCATTGAGGTCCATTACGGACATTTGACCAACCGCTTCAAGGATGTCGTCTTTAGTAATTGCCATTTAAAACTCCTGATTGTTCAGTGAATACTTGAGATCGGACTTGACGGAAACGTCCCTGTTTCGCAAAAGATCAGCGAATCAGGCTGCCTCGGTTTCCTTCTTCGCTGCAACAGCTGCCAACACACGAGCCATACCTGATACCGGCGCCTGCATCACTCCCAGCAATTGGGCGATGAGAACTTCACGGCTCGGAATATTTGCCAGTGCGGTGACGGCCGCCTTGTCGAGTGAACTGCCCGCGTAATTACCTGCCTTGATGACCAGCTTGTCATTGCTTTTGGCAAAGTCGTTAAGGACTTTGGCCGCAGCGACAGCATCTTCCGAGAACGCATAAATCAGCGGACCGGTCATTTCAGAAGCAAGAGCGGAAAACGCGGTGCCTTCGACAGCGCGACGAGCGAGCGTGTTTTTCAACACACGCAGGTAGACATGCTTTTTACGCGCATCTTCCCGCAACTTCGTCAGGTGACCAACCTCAATGCCACGATATTCGGCCAGCACGATGGTCTGCGCCGTTGCAACTTTGGCGGAGACTTCGGCAACAACAGCCTTTTTGTCATTTAGATTGAGACTCACGTTCAACCTCCAAAAGTGATGATCGGCGAATGCACAGTCGGGTGACTGCCTGCCTCACATCGTTTCGAACACGGCGTCCGAAGTCAGGAGTTCTTGCATACACGCGGTACATTGCGTGCGGCGGAGAGACTGCAAAACTTGTTCGGGCTCGCCATCTGCGTTGGGTGCATCTGGATTGCTCCTTCGGCGTTTTAACCTTCGGCGACCTGCGACTGTCACCCTGGGCCCAACGGTCTTTGATTGCCTGAACCGTTGGCATTACTGCCCACGGTCCAGCCCAAAGATCTGCCTCGCGCCGCAGGGCGGGAGGACTTTATTCTTCTGATCAGGCCGACAACGTCGTCTGATCAACACGTACACCTGCGCCCATTGTCGAAGACAGCGATACCTTGCGCAGGTAAACGCCCTTGCTCGACGCAGGCTTGGCCTTGTTCAGCGCATCCAGCAGTGCCAGCAGATTGGTCTTGAGATCAGCATCTGCAAACGACTTGCGGCCTATCGTCGCGTGGACAATACCGGCTTTGTCGGTGCGATACTGCACCTGACCTGCTTTCGCGTTCTTGACGGCAGTAGCAACATCCGGCGTCACGGTACCGACCTTCGGATTTGGCATCAGGCCGCGCGGACCGAGAACCTGACCCAAGGTACCCACGATACGCATCGTGTCGGGCGAGGCAATCACTACATCGAACGGCATGTTGCCGGCCTTGATGGATTCCGCCAGATCTTCCATGCCAACAATGTCTGCACCCGCTGCCTTTGCTTCGTCTGCCTTCGCGCCAGTGGCGAATACAGCCACCCGCATCGTTTTGCCGGTACCGGCTGGCAGCACCACAGAACCACGAACGACCTGGTCGGATTTTTTGGCATCAACGCCAAGTTGTACAGCAACGTCGATGGATTCGTTGAATTTTGCGGTCGCCAGTTCCTTCACGAGCGCAATCGCGTTATCGAACGGGTAGGGTTTGGTGCGATCAACTTTGGCCTTGATCAATTTGGCGCGTTTAGTCAGCTTAGTCATTACAGACCCTCCACCGTGATGCCCATGGAACGAGCAGAACCAGCAATCGTGCGTACCGCTGCTTCCAGGTCGGCTGCAGTGAGGTCGGGCTGTTTCTGGGTGGCGATTTCCTCTGCCTGCTTGCGGGTGATCTTGCCCACTTTGTCAGTGTGCGGCTTGGCCGAACCCTTTTGAATACCGGCGGCTTTCTTGATGAGAATGCTGGCGGGCGGCGTCTTCATGACAAACGTGAACGACTTGTCCGCGAACGCCGTGATCACCACGGGAATGGGCAGGCCAGGCTCAAGGCTCTGCGTCTGCGCATTGAACGCCTTGCAGAATTCCATGATATTCAGGCCGCGCTGACCCAGTGCGGGGCCGATTGGTGGGGACGGATTTGCTTTACCAGCTGGCACCTGCAGCTTGATAAAGCCGATGATTTTCTTTGCCATGAGGGCTCCTGTTGATGAGTGATAGCGCCTTTTCGTTTGCCTTTCGGCTTGCTACTGGGGCTCCTCGGTTTACTGCAATAACTTCCGGTACTTCGGAGTACAACAAAACGACTGCAGCAATATTTGCCGCTGTGTCAGGCCTTTTCGACCTGACCAAATTCCAGCTCGACCGGCGTAGCACGACCAAAGATCGTTACCGATACACGTACGCGTGATTTTTCATAGTTGACTTCTTCGACGTTGCCATTGAAATCGGTGAACGGACCGTCTTTGATTCTTACCAGCTCACCCACCTCGTAGAGCACTTTGGGTCTGGGCTTCTCCACACCTTCCTGCATCTGGTGCATGATCTTGTCGACTTCATGCGGAGGAATCGGTGTGGGCTTGTTCGATTTACCGCCAATGAAACCGGTGACCTTGTTCGTGTTTTTGACCAAGTGCCAGGTGTCATCCGTCATTTCCATCTCGACCAGCACATAGCCCGGAAAGAAACGACGCTCGGTTACCGATTTTTGGCCATTCTTCATCTCGACCACTTCTTCAGTCGGCACCAGAATCTGACCAAACTTGTCCTCCATACCGGCTCGGGCGATGCGCTCGGTGAGCGCACGTTGCACACTCTTCTCCATGCCTGAGTACGCGTGAACGACGTACCACAGCTTCTTACCGCCGCCAGCAGCCGACGCTGCGCTTGCTTGTGTGCTGTCCGTCATCATTATCTCCAGCCAAGGATCAGCCCATAAAGGACAACCTCGAGCAATTTGTCCGTACCCCAAAGGAACAGCGCCATGACGAGAACGAAGCCAAAGACAACACCGGTAATCTGCATCGCCTCCCTGCGGGACGGCCAGACTACTTTTTTGGTCTCTTTCACGGACTCGCTGGCAAAACCAATGAATGCACGGCCCTGATAAGAAGTCCAGGCAAACGCAATCGCCAACACCAAACCACCGACCAGCGCTGCGGCACGGATCAGCGTAGGTTGACCTGCCAGTGCGTAGAAACCAACGACACCAGCCAAAACAGCAGTACCTGCGAGAACCAGCTTGGCCTTATCGGCCGAGGTCGTCACAGTCTGCACAGGTTGATTCGACATTTACGTTTACTTTCGGTGTCTTGCACCTGATTCAGTGGCAGGGGCGGAGGGCCTCGAACCCCCAACCTACGGTTTTGGAGACCGTCACTCTGCCAATTGAGCTACGCCCCTGCGGTAAAGCTTT
>Ga0315909_10006905_pt1 | contig 12740 bp, 36 predicted proteins | sample LakEriMetagenome_11_FD_203527 | JGI IMG/M metagenome (GOLD analysis project Ga0315909, IMG submission 203527) | Freshwater fungal communities from buoy surface, Lake Erie, Ohio, United States - Buoy 2 MA125 | ecosystem: Environmental > Aquatic > Freshwater > Lake | place: USA: Lake Erie, Ohio...
AAACTCCAATCAATAAGAATAAGTGCTGGTTTATCATTTTATAGCCTCAAACCAGCAAATGTCGGCTGCATCTGTTTATTGCTCTTTATTTAAAGTCATACTCAGCAAAAGGCCGCATCGGCCTGTGGATATAGACTGCTGTTTGTGCTAGTTTAGAGTCTTGCACCGGATATCCCTCCATTAAGACTTTGCTTTAATGACTACGATTATTAGCCCACTTCATGCCACGAATAAATGCTTCACGCTCAATACGAATCTCACGGACAGTCCGTGCATCACGCTCATACACATCAAAAGCTTTTGCATCACACTTTCGAGTGGAACTGGCATTACGCCTACGAGGACCACGGAACATTACAAAATATTTGGTGAAATCAATAAATTCCTTGATTTGTTCATAACTGTCAATTGGTATGCCTTTGTAAACTGACCGAAAACCAATTGGTGAATTATGATTAGCAAATATTGATTGCATAATATCTTCTTTCTGTTTATAATTTAAATTCATATAATCTCCACAATTAATCAAGCAATACCATGTAGGCTTCAGAATTGTTCCTTCTAAACCAATCAAGGCACTTACGCAAGTTCTTATAATCACCAATCAATTCACAACCTTTGAGATAATCATAAACCGCAACCTCATCAGGTTGTAATTTAATGGAATCACCACTAAATGGATTCTCCACCACTACTGGTTCATTATCCAACACCATGATACCAGGAAATAATTCTTGAATCGTTTTCTTTTTCATAATATATTACCTTTCATAATTGTAAAAACACCCCATATTGAAACACTATCACTCAATTTAGGGTTCATCAGCAAAATGCCCATAGCGACTAAGCAGTTATATCAGGATCCGACACTCGCCAGTTAGACCCGAATAGTTATGGCGTCCCATAACGATACCTGAGAACCTTACGGTCCCTTTTAATAGTGTTTCAATATGGCGGCCTCTCCCGAGGGGCCATACTTATACTACGCTCCACACCATCTAATATGTTTAAAACCACCACACAATACATTACCACGAGCAAAGTTTCTTGCTGGTGCATTCCATGATGCTGATTTGAGAATGTCACCTTGCTTAAACTTCTTATCATCTACCAACATTACCCACGAATGTGAACTGCGTTGGTTATCTTCCATGATGACATGAGCATACTTACGACCAACAGCAATATAAAACTTTTTGCTATTGTAAGCCGCTGTTTCCTTATAATTATCAGCCAAATGTTTAATATACGCATCGATGGCTTCGTATAAACTCATATTAATTTTACTCATATTACACCTTGCTCAAATTAATCACACGAAAATCAAATTCCATAAAACTAGTTTGATGTGGTACAAATACAATTTGTCCAACACGATTACGAGGATTTGGTTTAGTTTCGTATTTCTTAAACTTATCAACCGTTACCGTTACTTTGTAAGAATTAAAACCAGACTCATTACAATTTGCCTGCTCTACCACACCTTCAATAAACGCATCATCACGACCAGCACATGGTTTAAAATCATATGCACGAATAATATCACCAACTTTTGCAATACCTTCAAATTTCAACATAATGTACCTTTCACTCAATTAATACTACCATTATACTCTTACCACAGGGGAACACAAGCCCCCTGTCGTAAAAATACAACACTATTTGGTCTTTTTAATAGAATATCCTTTTAATAAAACCCATTCCACATATGCCTCAATGATTGCTGGTGTATCTGGCGTTTCCTGTTGTAATGCCTTTAATTCTTTGATTGTAAATTCCCATTTACTCATACGGTCTCCTTAAACCATTCATTCCAAAGGTCACGCTCATTCATTTCCTGCACCAACTCATTATCGGTGAAGTTTTCGTAACCTTTAAAGCCGGTACACAATATTTCTGCTAAACACGATAAATCATTTTGATTGGCATCAGCCATAATACTATCAATATCATTATCGACCAACATTTCAATCATTTCATGCCGTCTGCTCATATCAATATTCCTTAATTACAAAATAAATTAATAACGCTGATGCTACCATATACAACAAAATACAAATATTGATTGCTAACATCATACCTTAACCACTTGCTCAATATTCAAAGCAATATCAAACTTGCGGAACTGGTCATTGGCATAATCAACAGCACGCTGATAACTATCAAAAAGTAAACCATCACATACATAGAATTTCATATATTCTCCAATTAAAAGACCATTATACAGGAAACTGGTATAAATGTCAATACCCTGTATAATAGTCGACCAAACCGGTCAACTATTCAAAACCTAATCACATAGGTTTACCGAACAACCTAGGCGTAATTGCCGCTTACCTACATCCACACCAAGTATGGTATCGGCATTTGACCACCGAAGCGCACCATAACCACTTTGGTCAGTACCAAGAAGGCCAGAATTCTTCCATGCCTCACATATTGCCAAGCACACCGATGGCGTCAATTCACCATCATATTGAATATCCACCGAATCTTCCCAAGTATCTTGGTACGAATGCATCCGATGGGTGCCTTCAATCATTTTTCTAGTTTTCACTAACAATTTACCACCAAACATATTAACTCCTAAGATATTGAGGTGAAAAAACAATATTCTTTACCTCTTCTTCAACCTTTTCCAATGGCAAGTGTAATACTCTTGCAATATGCTCATTGGTACGACCGCTATAATGAAATTCTTCAATGACCTGCCGTATTAATTGCTTTTCTGTCATTATTGCTCCAATGTCAATGTTTCAAGTTCCACATCCTCGGTAATACCAAGGTTCTTACGAGGTATTTGCTTTTCGGTCAGTTTTGCAAATGCTACTGCTTTATCATAATCAGTAAAGGCACGGAGATTTAACCATTCCCATCCGCTGAAATCGACCAATTGGCCAGATTTTACAATATACACATTCATATTAATACTCCAACCATTAATAATGCCACACCAATACTAAACCGAACCAATAACAGTTTATCCAAATAGGTCATTCTGCAAAGTCCGTCCAGTATTCTACTGCCTGCTCTGCCATTTCTAACGAACAACCTAATGCTTGAGAGATTTGGTCGGCATTGTAACCACACTCCAATAATACCTGGACTTCATCCAGAAACCGTTTCATACCGCTCATACTGCCTCCATTTTAATAGTAAACTGAAAATCACCAAACGGATATTTGACGAAACCGCTAGTATCCTTCTTTGCCTTACCTTTGGCATATAAACCGATAATAGAATTCTTTGGATCAAGAAAACGGAGATCCGAATCATCACCATTGAATACGGTCATATTAGAATTAAAGAATTTCTTAGGCATTGCAGTACCTTTTTTGATACCAAACACCACAGCAACATTCAATCCTTCAGCAACCGCACGCTTACAATCCATATAATTGCCATCTGCCATAGAAAAGGTAAGATGATAATTCTTAATACCAGCAACCTTACGACCAATCACTTTGGTATAATCATAGAATTGCACATCAGGAAAAGCTGCAAATATGTTAGTGAAAACTTCACCATTACGCACAACCTCATACTTTTCCCACGATAAATCGCTAGTACCATTCAATCTAAACACCGGCACCAGACCTAACCGCTTTGACTGCTTGATACCCAATTCAATATCAGCAACCAACATAGACATAAATTCCGACCGATTTTCATAGAATTGCTTGGTCTTACGAATCCGTGCCTGCTGAATAGTATTAGTGGACTCACCACGCTTAAACATACCACCACGACCTGCCGTATTAAGGCAAGAAGCAATACAACCTGCAGTCGCTTTTGGACAGGTATTATGACCAGATAAGTCAGCAGGCGCAAGATGCAATATGTAAGTATTGTAACCTTGTGCCAAACCTTTCAAAATCTTAGGATTGCCAGTAGATAATAATTTCATAATATAATTCCTAATCAAATAATTCAAATAATATAACCATTATACAGAAATGGTACAATAAATCAAGTAAAATCCGCAATATGTTGTATGGAAACAACACGAGAAACCTCTATATTACTTTTAGTTATAACCTCGCTACCACCATCGCCGCATATATGCTACCTGCGGCTCTTAGTTTGATACCACGATTCTCCTACTCTTTCCTACCATTTCCTGAGTATCCTAGAGTATATCTAAGTAACTCAGAGAATAGCAGAGCATTCTCTATACTACTATATCGGTTGATTCTCTGATAATACATCTTGAATGCGGTCACGCTGCTCCCAAGTAAAATCATAGGCGAAGCGTTGTAATAAAAATACTATAATACTGGTAACTATATCATTAATCATACTGGTTCTTTCATAATTTTAAGGTAAACTAAATCATCAAGAGCATCATAAGCGGTATTCAATAACGCAACATACTCTGGATGGTCGATATAATACTGGTCTTTTAAAGAAGCAATATCATTACGGATGGCAACAATCTTAATATCGGTAGCGTTATCAAGCATTGCGGTAACTCACAATCTTATTCACAGCATCAGCAAAATCATCAGCATAATCAATTTGGTTAAAATCTTCATGCATGATATCTCCGAATTCGGAGCACTCTAAAGAATATACTTCGTAATCATCTTCAGAGCGTTCTACGAAATACCCGAGCATATTATCATTATTATCATATACTTCAAATTCATTCTCGGTGCGTGAAGCATAAGAATGCACGACATAATACTTGTCGGTTTTTTCTACAAATGCAACATTAATCATATTTTTATCTCTTTCACTTTAAAAATCTATTTTAACACAAAACGGCAATAAACACAAGCACTATTAATACTTGAGTAAATTAGTCGACTATTTGCAAATCGGTATAAATCACTTGACCGGCATTGCGTTTAACTATGGCAATTTCATTGCATTTGCGTGTTTCAGTTTGCCAGTAATCTGGTTTTTGCACGACAAATTCGGTGGTGACAGTCAGGTTTAAATCAGACTGCAACATTGCTAATAGTGTTTTCTTATCAGCAAGGGGTAATTCTTTTATTCTCTCTAGCATTTTATCTCTTTATAATAAATTTACTAATAGCGACTATCTCAAATCGCTACTATAAATTCACTATTAGGCGAATTTAGTGGTCACGGTTTTACTTGGTTTGCGATTTGATTTAATCGCTTTTGCTCCCACGGGGTTGCGGAGCGACTCTAATTTTTGTTCTAATTTCGCAATGCGGTCTTGTTTTTTCTGAGCACGAAGCAAAGCAGAATTTTGTTTGCGTTGGAAATTAGCGTCACGATTAGCAGCAATATGCTCTTTAATCATTAATTTAATAGATTTGACTAAATTGCGTTTTTCGGCAACGGTGAGGTTTTGAATTGTATCAATATATGAGAACATAATTTTCTTTCGTTTAATAAGTGTTGATGAATTACTACAATAAGACTATTATACAGGTTTGTGCGGTATTGTCAATACTTATTTGCCACTCCCGTAAGCGCTTGATCCGATTAAGAATAATACTGTAGCGTTTTGGTCAAGTATTGGTCGGATTCACGAGGACGCACAGATACGCCTATAGGGGAGAGGGCGCGGAGTGGTATAGAATGACTCTTGGCGCCTTATGGGATACGGCTCGGAGTCTGCATTGTGCAAGCTCGGATCCGACTGTTATATGGTGTAATGGGGGGAGGGGTAGTGAAGTGTTAGCTAAAAAAAGTTTATCCAGGTCAAACTCTTTTTTTCAATTTTTTATTTTCTGGGGCTTCCGTCAGGATTTTGAATTTTCCATTTTTTTCTCGGAGGCACCATACTTACCACAGTCGCATGGTAATTTGCCTTGATCACAAGATCCATTACAGCCTTCTATCGGATCAGGTATTACGAATTTATAAATTTTTTTCAGGTCGGTCCACAGAGTCCGAAAGCGTTCTCTGTATTGTTTAACGGGATCCATAGATTTGTTTCTCTAGTTCTTGTATACGGTCCACGAGTTTCATTACATCTTCTATTGGTACCCATTTGCCAGATATATCAGTACAGAAGGCTCTCATTCGTTCTCCAGAGATATGAATGGTTTGTTGGTTATAACCTACATTGTGTTTCTCTAACAGTTCTTTCATATTATTGTTCATGTTGTATTAAAGTCCTATCTTGTATTAACCACCATCTCTCTACGGCTTGTTTAGCAAATTCTGAATTAATATACATGCCTAATGAGAAAACCTCTTTGTTGTCTGAATAGATGGTCGTGGTGTGTTTAGTTTTAATTTGATGACCAGCAAGTCCCACTTCGCCAATGATTCGGCCAGCTTCGTCATAGTATAGAAAATTTGCAACGGTCTCTCCGTCTTTCCATTGGCGGTTCATAGATTAAATTTCTCTTTGGCGAATTCGTTTAGTTCTGAATAGTGGCCTTTTCGGCAATCAAATTGTCGGCAGGCTTTGGGTCGTATATCGTATATTGAACAACGGCCATCGATAAACATACCGCAACCACCACCAGGTTTTCTGTATAGAGTGACCACGATATTTGAGTTAGGATTCTCTTTCCGTTGTTGTTCTGTCGGATTGGTGAAGCTGAGCGGATAGAGGCCAGAGGTAACTTCTTCGGATGAAAGCATTGGTGCCAGTAGTTCACAGCAACGGGTACAAGTACCACAAGGAACATCCGATATCGGTTCGTTTGAGGTAACCGCTGTAATAACCACTGGTAGATTGTTGTAATTGTTTCGCATTAGATATATTTCTCTGGTCGGTCAAAGACAATGGTGATACCACAGACGGTGAGTAATCGAAATCCTTTAGGAGTGGTTTCGTTGTAATACCAGAAGTGTGGTGTGAACCAAAGCGTTGGATCGGTCCAGTATTGGAATATGTGAAGAATCCTCATTTAGTATGGCTCAGCGACTTCTGAGAGTGAGTATTAAAAATGATATTGGAATCCTTCGGAAGCGCTTGACGTCCGGAGGCGGCGGAAACGCAGTGGAATAAGAGAGGTACTAGGAGTAATTTTGCCATGATATAGAGGTGCGTTTCGCCGGTGCGTTTCGTTACTTGGTGAGATTGTTCCAGAGGTCTTTATAGGTTTCGATCAAAGTAAGCCATAGTGTAAGAATGGTTCGAATTGGATGTTCGATAAGAGTGGCCACAGCGATTAGTGTTGCTGGTATGGCCACGAGTATAGTGATAAGAAAACCAAGAATGCCTAAAAATGTAATCATGTTTTTATAAAGTCAATAATCTTTTGTGTTGTGTTAAAATGGCGGGTTTTGTAAGAACGGTATTCCTCTAGTTCTTTTTCTAGTTCAAGAATACGTTTGCGTAGTAAGGAGTTCTGTTCTTCGGTATTGGGTAAATCTAATTTTAATTGTGGATCAGGTATGACGCCTTCGTAACCAGGATGATAAGGTGCTTCGTCTGTATATTTACTTGCATTGGCTCTATCTTCCGTAGTAAAGGTGGTCATTCGATTCTCCTTAAAGTTTCCATATCCATTGATAATCAGTATATATTCTCTCTTTGCCGATCAGGTCCATAAATTCTTTTACATAACTACCTTTACCTGCGGTGTCAAAGTTATCATCGACACAAACCATGGTACCTTCTCTGAGGCACGGCATAATAGCGGCCAGTTCAAAGATATGGTGTAGTGAGGACGGATGTGGATTTTTCCTGTCAAAGTCAAACGAATCTAGATACAGTAAATCAATCTTTCGATTCTGTGCTACCCATACTTTAGATTGATTGTATAGAAACCTTACAGAATCGGAACAGGTGAGATTGGCCTTTTTGGACCTTGAGGCAGCAAAACGAACATTATCAGAATTAATATCTACTGAGTAGAATTCACCACCATGATAGTTAACAAAGGTATCGAAAATGGCGGTAGACATACCATCACCTTCAAAATTGTTTTCTTGTCTGGCACAACCAGTTTCTACAATCAATGGTTCATGGATTGGCATGACATGATTAATCATCATAGCAAATGATGGTGCTCGAAAGGTTGTTTTGTTAACCAGTTCTTGTAAGTGTTCTATTTTTTCTGTTGACATATTAATTATCAAATATCAAAACAATCTCATCTTCTGAAACAACATAATATTCAAACTCATTGTATTTCATTTGACGTGCGGCATTCCAATTGGGTAATACCATATCACCCTCTTTGACCAGTTCAACACCAGGTCCTATGGATATTACTTTACCTTTATTGGCTTCTACTGGATCGGCAGAAGGAAGAACGATACCAGAACTGGTAACTTTTTCTTTTTGAATTAACTCAAGAACTACATTATTTTTGATAGGTTTTAACAATTACTAATCTCCTGTTGGTATCTTTACACAAATCAATTACGTCTTTTGGTGTTTCATAATTTAACTTACTACAATTATACTCGATAACAATAGGTTTGTCAAACTTTTTGTGGTAATCATCGTGCTGTACAAAGGCAAAGACCATTGTAAAGGCAACGATAAAGAGGCAAAGTTTGAGATATTCTAACATACTATTATATATGTCAGATTATTGTCGTTGAGCCTTTAACTGGTCGATGACCTCTTGTATTCTGTTTCGTATGTAACTGTCGTGAGGTGCCCAAACCAAAAGGTGTTTTAGAAACTTTAAAAGTTCATCAGGATGCATCTTTAAAAATACTCGACCATTTTTCTAGTTTTATTTTTTTGGCTTCCATGGCCAGCAACATATCAGTTTCATCGACCACTTTCTGATCAACCAACAAAGCAACCATACACAATAATTGACCTAGTTCCGTGGTCAGACATTCTTTGGTTGTTGGTGAATCTTCTGTTGGATAACACGATTCAAAACCGAACCGAAATATCTTGGAGGTTGCTTGAATTACTTCTGCACATTCTTCTTGTAATATGATTAATGTTTCCCTTGTTTTATTTTGCATCATCTTCCACAAACTTAATCACAGGCATATATTCCTCTACCTTTTTAAGTGCTTCCAATTTTGTGGTAGCAATCACTTTGCAAGTATATAATCCATCTTTCATACTAATTGTAAATGGCACAACACCATTAATAAACCATTCTTCTTGCACATAACACTTGATATGCCATTCTCTGGCATCAAGGCATCGTTTAATCATTTCATCTGCAATTTTCTTAGGATTAAAATCATCTTCAGCAATCATATTAGACATCGTTCCATTTCTCCACTAAAAAACTTGGCCCCTTCTTTTCTTCGGCCAAAACATAATCTTCGGCCATATCTTCTGCTTGTTGATAATTGGCGGTGACTTCTTTTTTAATTACTTTGTCATTGAGATAATAGACAATAGTATAATTGAAGTCTGCTCTTTCTACAATGGCTTTCTTATCACCATTCATAAATTTAGATAGTTCCATTATGCAATCATTCCTATGAATCGATTTAATACAACACGGTTAGATAACCTGTTACCGGCATATTTACTGAATGCAGATACCAGACCACGGGTAGTAGCATTTTCTTTAACATGAAATTCTACACCATCATCAGTATCTAGGCCTTCTGAACGGAGTAAATAATACTCATCAAAACCAGCATTGGTAATAATTTTATATTTCTCTTTACGGAATTCAGCTTTCAATTTCATATGGTCACTAGCTCTAGGATAGAATGTGTGTGCAACACGACCAAACTCACGGCCAGACAATACATAGAAGCCAATCACATTACATTGTGTTCTTGCTTTTAACAATTTAATGTAGGCGGCCATTAATTCTGGACCATATGGTTCATAAACCTTTTGTTCGTTCTTGGTAATTGGATCACGAATCACCAAAACTTTTTGTTTACCATATGAACTACCCGAATCTAAATCCGGATTATTATAACCAGATAGTTGTTTTTCTTTGCCATCGGTATGCGTATGTGAAAACAAAACATTTCTTACTGGATTGCCTTCACCATCGGTTAGAAATACCGTATTGACAATTTGTAACTTGTAGTTCTTTTGAAACTCAGGTATAATCTTCATAGCAGCAATCACGGCTTCATAGAGTGGTGTGCCACCAAGATGAAACCAATCTGGACGGCAAGCACGGGGTTCAGCACAACGAACCAGAGCAGAGCAAGCATAAGTGAATTCAGATGCAGCCATTTTGCTTGATAATAAATTCATTAATTTGAAACCATGCAAATCTAAATCCCCGGCTTTGAAATCAACACTATACTTGTCAGTATGTTCGGATGTGAAAGCATATACTTCATAAGGAATATTTACTTTCTTACAGAACATCACTAGATTGATTAATTGTTTAATAGTGTTCTCCATGTGGTCAGACATAGAACCAGACCAATCGAGGAACATAACAAGACCATGAGATTTACCTTCAGGTAAAACTGTCATCTTCTTAAAGATATCTTCGGTAAATTGATACGCATAAACTTTGTTTAGATTCAATTCACCAGTTTTAGCTATCGATGCACGTTTCTGTTGGTCAGCATTCTTGCGCAATTCAAATTCTTTGGCCAAATAACCAACAACTTTTTTGGCATCATTACGAATTTTCATAAAAGCAGTTGTATCGATACCAGAAATGTTGTATTTACCTAAATCATTTTTGTATTCTGTCCACAACTGCTTGTATGGAACAACTGCACGCTTTAAATCGATATCATTAATGTTACCATAGTAATAATGCCTATCACTTGATTCAAATAATTTACTTTCGTTTTGACGATATGATTTATCAGTCAAAGAATCAAATTCTTCTCCAGTGGTATCTCCACCTTCATGGCCAACTTGTTGTTCTTTGTAATCTTCATCAACTTCATCCATCGATTCATCGGCTTCAGAATTTGATTGTGAAAATTTCTCCATGGTGTCATCATCGTAATCATCAGATTCTTCGTAACCTTCTGATTCAAACTCACCATCAGGATCTTCTTCAAATTCAGGATTTTGCAATTTGCGTTGTTCTGCTTCTTCTTTCAAATAATCCATAACGTCATACGCAAGCTTGATGACATCATCATATGATTCGGTATTTTCAATACGGTGAACTAACAATTTCTCAACATCAGTAAAACGAATGCCTTGTGCGGCTCCGCCTTTTGTGTAGAGATTAACACGGTCGATAAAATTCATATCATTGAGATCCGTGCCGTTTGTACCAAAGAAATCTTTTTCAATTAGTTCACGGTACCCACGAACAAAAGAGGAACGAATACCCGGATATTTGTTTTTGATCTTTCTTTCGATACGAGAATCTTCTAGCACATTCATAATACCCATTGGTATCTTTTCTTCGTGTGCCTTCATCATGCCGTCTAGGGGTGTGTATAGTGCATGGCCAACTTCATGACCTAGAAAAAGGTCGTAGAGATAACCTGAGATGTTTTTATCAAGAATAGGAACAGTCAATACACGGTTCTTCACATCAAATGCGGCCGTGTTAGTATTACGCTGTTCGATTGTCAGATTCTCATTTGCCATTAGTTTGGCAAGTAACGATTTAGATTGAATTAGTTCCATAGATTCTCCGAGTTAATAATAGTATTATCTCATAAAAATCATCTACCGTCAAGCGGTAACTTTCATGCTGTTGTTTTTATACAACGCTCTGATCCGGTAAGGCTTTTAGGTAGAGTTTTCCTTCTCTATATTCCATTTCAATGGCCTGTCCTTCTTTCCAATGATTGTATTCTACAACTTCTTCAGGAAGAATTAAAATACCATCGCCTGTGCCATCATTTGCATCAACAATTTTGGTCAAATATGTCTTATTGGTAGAATTCTTTGCGTTTTTGGTATTCATTGTGGTCTTTTTCCATTCCTGATAAAACTGCCCATTTACGAGTTACAACATCCAAGCGTTTCCACGCAGGAATTTCATCATCATCTGCAATGGCATCAAGCCAAATATAGTAAGATTTATCATTCATACTTTTTTCCTTCACTTTTATCGAAAATTCTCTGCTCGATTGCTGTTGCAAGCTCTTCGGCAAGAGCAGGATTGAACTTTACCAAAAAATGAGCAACATCATCAGCTGGTATATGACGCAAATTATGCATAATCTCGTCAATTCCTCTATATATTTGTGTTTCTTCCCATTGTGTTAACATAATTTCTCACATTTCATAAAAAGTATTGCTCGGAATAATAAATTTGCCGTCTTTTTTTGCTTTTCCGAGCGTTCTAAGCAATTTTAACTCAATTTCAAGTTCTTCAGCCGACAAATTTTGCAAAAATTCTTCATAATCGTCCCAATCTTCATCACTCCAACCTTTAGGATTCATTTTTCATCATCTCCGCATGCTGGAAATTTCTTTTGCTTCAGCATCCGTGAAAACCGGCACAGCATTTGATTTATGCATCGTAGCCACACCTTTCATTTTATTGCCGGTATACGAAAATGGAAGTTTTTTTGTGCAAGGTATAAAACCTGTATTTACGGACGCAAACCTAGGCGTTTCTCGGCCTGCAGGAATCTTAGGCAAAGGAACAGTTGCGGAAATATTCTTGGATTTTGTTTTACTGAAATTGGTAGACACCGAATTAATGGACAGTAGCCATTCTTCGTGCTGAAGTCTTTTTGCTTTTGAAACTTTCCGTTTTTTTAATTTTGGAATGTAACCGTGAATAATCATAATAATTCTCCAATGTAGAAGAACCATTATACTACGGAAATAAGTGAATGTCAATACACATGTTGTACGGAAACAACATTAATACCAATACCTTTATTTGAAACGGCAGCATACCTACTTATACTAAAAATAATTAAAAATTTAGGTAATATTACTCTTTCTTACCTTGTGAAATTTTGAG
>Ga0315909_10006908_pt1 | contig 12736 bp, 12 predicted proteins | sample LakEriMetagenome_11_FD_203527 | JGI IMG/M metagenome (GOLD analysis project Ga0315909, IMG submission 203527) | Freshwater fungal communities from buoy surface, Lake Erie, Ohio, United States - Buoy 2 MA125 | ecosystem: Environmental > Aquatic > Freshwater > Lake | place: USA: Lake Erie, Ohio...
TTCCTGAGTATACGCAGGGTATTGTTCAGTTGGTGTGGTCAATAAAGAGTTTGTCAGCATTGTAATCTGACTGTGGTTTACTTTTTCTGCCTCGCCTTTAAACACACGAGTAACACCCGAAGCATCATAACAAAGTACCTTGTTAATCAGGAAGTAATCAAAACCTGTGGTAGTTAATGATGGGGTGAAGTATCTGTTTGAACCCGGAGCAACTTGAGTAAGTGTTGATGTTTGAGAAAAAACTTCAATAGCTTCTTCAAGAGCCCTCTTCAAGTCAGCATAAGAAGTACCCGATGTGCGGGCGTTTTCCATGTTGATAGCCTTGTTGTATGCTGAAAAATATTCTTCAAATATCTCAAGCTGAGACTGTTTGGCATACAGGTTAAAGTCAGACGGCGACACATATCCGTAGTTGTTCTTATTGAGAACGGCAAGTACGGTATTTCTTACAGAATTTATCATTATACTGTTTTTACAAAGATATACAAAAAAAAAGAGGGTATAGAAATACCCTCCTTCTCAATTGCTTACTTAATGTCAAGCTATTACAAGCTGTTCTCAAGCATTTTTAGGGCATCTATTCCTTCATCAGTCTTCAGGAAATTCGCTACAGAAAAGTATGGGTCCTCGCCGTATGGCACAGTAAGCATTTTTTTCTTGTTTGAAGTGGTATTAAACCACACTTCCTTGTGACCGTTTCTGAAAGTTAAGAGTTTATTTTCAAAAAACATGTGCACGTTAGACTGTAATTGCAACATCGGGTCCTCAAGGATTCCCAAGAAGCCACGAGGGTCACGCTTAGCATAAACCAAAATATCACGCTTCAGCTCTGCTGATGTAAAACGAGAGGGGTCTTTACCGAATAGAACACGGCAAACAGTCTCAAGTTGCTCAATACTTAATTGACGAGCCTGAACTAAAGCATCTACCTCGAATGAAAGCGACTCAACTTCTTGAGCAGCGTCCTTCTCGTTGTCCATCTCTACGAACGTGCGACCGTTCAATGGGTGATAATGCAAAAAAGCCTGCAGTACAGGGTTGTTTTTTGGTACACTCAAAAATCCGTTTTCAAAGATAATAGGCTCTACGATTGCATTGCCATCTTGCTCATCCTCGAATGGGCTCTTTTGGTTGATTGCGTATCGTAGTGGTCTATTTACGTTATTTACCTCATCAAACCACAATAGCGGGTAACGCTTGGTGTTTCTAGATGGGATAGTATAAGACAGCGGAGCTACCTTACCTTTCAATTTGTAGACCTTGTCTACAGGGGTTGTGTTATTTTTCATTTGATATGATATGATTAGATTTTAAAAAAAGGGGGAGTGTCTTTGAAGACACCCCACCCTATTATTTCCTCGATTAAGAACCGTAACGGAACAATACGAAGTTGTTAGCACCCAAGGTACAAACGCAACGCTCAGAGAGGAAGTTCACCTCCATTGCATCAAGGTCGCTTGTTTGAGCACCACCGGCAGAACCTGTAATCCAAGTTTTGTAACGGCGGTCTTCAGTCTCAGACGCACGGTAACGTACGTGCAAGAAAGGACGCTTGGCGTTCTTACCCATGATTTGGTCGTACACGTTTGTAGAACCTGCAGGAACTAACAAACCTGTTACAGTACCGGCAGCGCTAGAACCTGTAGGAAGGCCACCACGCATAGTTGGGTCGTTCAAGTATTTCCAATCAGACTTGTAGAAGTCATAACCACGACGGAAACCGGTGAAGCCCAAGTTCAAAGCCATGTCTTTGTCGTTGTCGAACAAACCATAGCTAGTACCGTTGGTACCGTAGCTGTTCTGAGCAGCCAACATATCGTCGATGTCGAAGCTAAAGGCACGGTTTACGAAGATTACGTTCTCTTCGATAGAGCCTTGCTTGTCCAAGCGAGAAATGATGCTGTCGAAATCAGCCAAGGTAGTTGGGTTACCACCACCCCAAACGTTACCACGAGTGTTAACAACGTAGAAGATACCTTCTGAACCTTTGTTACCAACTTGGTTGTTTGCAGTTTGAGTAGCAGCACCTGAACCTGTTTCAGCAGGAACGGCTTCAATCATTGCAGTCTCAAGGTAGTCCTCGAAACGCAAACGAGTTTCGTGCTCACTCTTCAAGTACCACAAGTATCCGGTAGCACCGTTCTCAGTGGTTACTTCAACCCATCCAATCTGTGCCATGTCAGACCCGCTTACAGCGTACTTGTCCTTGATGATGATTGGAGAGTTTTCGAAGAACTCATCTTCGCCTTCCAAAGAACCAATCATTCCATTGGTACCTTTTTTGAACTCAGAACCGTAAATCCATACAGAAAGAACTGCAGTTCCTGAGAACGTTTGACCACCACCTTCGTAGTAAGCTACGTCGAAAGTGCTGTTAGCAGTGTCAACATCGGTAACGATACCTTTGTTAGACAAGCCTGTAGCGTTGTCAGAGATGAATACAGTTTGACCAATACGGATTGCGATGCCGGTTACGTTGGCGTCGTTTACAGTGATAACTGCAGTGTCAGCAGCTGCTGCGGCAGAAGAATCACAGTTTACGTATTTAGTGTGCAAACGACCTTGTTCTGCCCATTTAATCATGTCAGAGTTTGAAGGCATTTCAGCACCTACCATACGTAGGAAAGAAGCAACAGTACGATTACCGTAACGCTCAAATTCTTTCTCGTAGGTATCAGGAAGATACTGATTCAAGAAATCGAAGTTGGTAATGTAGTTGGTAGACAATGGTACCTGCTCAGCACTCGGCTGAAGCTGATACCCGGGGGTTGGTAATACAGCCATTTTTTTAAGTTTTTTTTAGATTTTTTTGATGCTACGGATTTTTAGACTCCTTCCGTTGTCTTGGTTGACCGCTTTCACCTGCATTCCACCCTTACTCATAGCCTCAGGCGCACGGCGCTCAGACATATTGATGTTTTTAGTCTGACGCATTACGTCCTCGGTTGCGTCTGCCAAGCCCTGCTCATAGAAGAACTTAGCAAATTTGTCGGGGTTCATTGCGATTGACAAAGCCTTATGGTATCCTTTTGCATCCTTGATAAGACCACTCTCATCCAAGTACTTCGCAACGAAGTTCATTGGGGTTGACTGAGCCTTTCTCAATTCAGCAGCAGCACCGGGAGAAAATGTAAACTTCTTTTCATTCAACTCGAACTCAAAACCGCTGAAGTCTTTACTAAAGACCTCATCAGACTTTTGGTCAAACCATTGACGTTTCCGCTCATTTTCCTCCTGCAAGGTCTTCGCCTGCTTTGTATACTGACGATAGGCATCGAACTCTTCTTTCTCTTCCGGAGCTAAGCCCGAACCGCTTGACTCAAGGGGTAGCTTGTATTGCTCCTTCTGTTTGTTAAAGAAATCTTTTGCCTCGGCAATAGCTTTTTTCCTTGCGATTTTTGTACGCTTGATTTTGGAATCATCATCAAGGTCCTCATTGTACGTGTACTCTTCCATGAGAATATCAATATCCTCATCGTCCAAGCCGTTCTGAGTAGCCGCAAGGTATTCTTTAAGGAGTTGCTCAGGATTCATGGCATCAAAGTCTTTCCTTAGTTTAAGGAAGTCATCGAAGCCACGGCCTGTCTCCTTCTTATACTTCATATAAGCTGCCACGTCTTCGGGGAGCGCTTCGCTCTCCTTACGTTCGGCCACCAAATCGTCAAACGAATTGATTTGCTTATTGTAGCGTTTTCCAATATATGAAAGAACTTGCTCCTCTGTCAGCTCAGGCTCAGCGCCTTGGCCTTCATCGGGTTTATTTTGGTCATCGCCTCCGGCAGGTGGGTCTTGCTGAGCTGCTTCTTGCGCTGCCGCATCTGCTGCTTGCTGTTCCCTTTCGTGTTTTTCAAGGAGCTCTTGCTCAACTTGTGCCACACTTTTTTGCTCTACCTCGCCGATTGCTCTTACTTTGATTTCCATTAGATTCGATTTAATTTGTTACAAATTTATACAAAAAATATATTACTTATCAACGCGGTTCAAACTCGGCCAAATCGAACCCATCAAGAGTGTCTTCATTGGACTCGAAGTTCATCGGTGGTAAGTTATTCTTACGCTGATTAATCAGCTTAGATTGCTCGGTATTTTGCTGACTGATACGTTTGGCTTTCGCTGCTTCTTTCATATCATCACGAGTATTGATTGCCCCTTCTTTTACGCCTGCAATTTGCATTTGGTATTGGAACTCTTCACCCATCAACATGCGCTTCATTTCAGCTTCGGCCTTTAGCTTCTCAATATCAAAAGCCACTTCAGCCTGTTTTAGCTGCATCTTAGACTGAGTCTCAAGCTGAATCTTTTGCAATGCCATTTGGCCTGCCATCTCCTGAGACTTCAATTGCTGCTCAGCCTGCATTGCCTGCTTTTGCATAATCATCTTGTCGTCGTGCTCCTGCTTCTTAATGCGTTTCACCTTGAGCAACTGATTGGCAAGCTTGAGGTTTTTAATCTCACGGATGTCAATAGCGTCCTCAAGATTGATGTCGCCCTTAGACAAGGCCATTTGAATGTTGGCCTCAAGCTGAGCTTTCTGCTCTTCGTCAGGAGAGATTTCAATGAAGATACCAAAGTCGTAAACGTAAAGGTCCTTGATTTCCTCAAGGATAGACACGTTGTACTTGCCGATTCGGTTAGCAAAGTCATCCTTGAAGTCAGCGTACTCTAGGATGTCAGCCACACGATATGTCAACGCCTCAGCCAAAGAACGATAGATGAACAATCCACCTTCAAGGATGTGACGTGTAGCAGTGTTTGAGTTAAGAGCAGCTAGCTTCTGTACACCAACCAAAGCGTTCGGGTCAGGCGTAGAGCCATCGCGAGCCTCATTGAGCCCCGTTACCGAACGAATCATATCTAGGTAATGGTTGTAGTTGGCAAGCAGCATTTGCGTCTTGCTAGCGCCTGAGTTTGAGGTAAGCTGTTGGATAGGTACACGAGCATTGTTGAACTCGCCATCCTGCGTATAACTACGCCCAATAACACTACCTGTTTGGAAGTATAACCTCAACGCATCCTCAGGGTTGTAAGCGTTGCCGGTACCCAAGTCAACTTCGTTCAAACCATCGGCATCAATGAAGACACCATCAGGTACAGTACGGGCAATGACTTGTTGTAATTTCAAGTGGGTGATTTGAATCAAGTCGGCGAAGGGCACCATTCTACGAACAAGAGACTCAATCACCCCTTTATACATTCGGGGAGCTACCGCAACATAATTTGGGATAGCGTGCTGAGAAGCGGACTTAGGACGAACCATGTTCTCCATAAGATGCCACTTCAACATAATATTTGTCCCCATCACCATGACGCCTTCATACCAAACGTCAATAGTTTTTTCGATTTTTTCAAACTTGCCCTCCTCCATCATTTCAACAGGAGGATTGAATTGGTCATCCTTCTGAATCATGCGAGAGCCGCCACCTTCAAGAACCTTCTTCTTGAATACCATTTTCTTGGTGGTCTTGTAATTGAAGTACAACAGCGTTGCAGTATCCCGGTAGAACAAACTGTTCTCATAGTACTGAGCAACGTTGTAGTAGTCATACCAACTCTGAGAATACTGAGAGATTTCCTGCATTTGCTCTTTGGTAAGAGTTGGGTCAATCTTCATCAATTCAGTAATAGGAAGAGTTTTGATTTCTCCCCAATAGAAACAGTCCTTAAAGTAAGGGTCCTCTGTATAGCTATAGACAATATTTGCAGGGTCTACGTACGAAATTTGTACGCCTGCCCCCGGCAAGAACTCATGCTTAGCCACACCGATACCAACGACAGTAATGTCATAGTCAATCCTCTTACGAGTATCTTGGTAATGGTTTTCATCAAACAAAGTATTGATAGCCTCCTCCTCTGCAATCTCAATTGCAGGCTTATAGTTGAGCTGCATGTAGAGTGACAATTCCTCGTCAGTCTCAGGCAGTTCTTCAGGGTCCATCATGAATGGGTTTACACCCGTAGATTCTTGTATTGTAGTCAACACATCCTTGGCGGCCATTTGGCCCTCAAGCATGTCTTGGTATTTGCTGCGTTTAGCTTGCGACATAGCGTCTTGCGCATACGTCTTTACCTTGAATAGTCGGTCAGACATTCCGTTAACAACAATGTCAACGAACTTAGGTAGGATAGGTACCGGAGTCCAATCAAGGTTTAAGTAAGACAAGTCACCATCAATGGCCAACTCGTTCTTGTACTTTTGAATAGGTTGCTCTCCACGAGCATACAGGCGGAGTCGATGAAAGTCGCGCCATTGGCTATAGTATCTACATTGGTTTCCGTCCTTACGGAACCATTCGTATTGGATTGCCTGACCTACCTGCAAACCAAATTCCACAGTAGCTTTTTCCGCATCAGATACTAGCTGACTCGGGAAGCTTGTTGTTGATATGCTTACTATTACTTCTTTCATCTAATGAGTTCACTTGTATTACCACTATTAGTGTACCTTGCGAAATTAACACTAATTTTCGACTCTTTTTTCTCAGGTAAATATATGTGTTTTTGATTTGCCATAATCGCAAGACCCGAACTGATAGATGCGTCAAACTTTGTTCGGTCATTAATGTCGAACTTGGCCCAATCTTCAAGGGTTCTCGTGAATGGCATCGTGCCTATTTCATCAGGCGAACGGTACGCTCCTGACACATCAAAGCCAATGTACTTTTCGATATACGACTCAATCGCTGAGGCATGAGATTGCTTCACATCCTCCGATGAGTTTGGTATACCACCTAGCTCACGCTCGGTCTTGCTCAGTTTGTTAAGCTGCCTGTCCGGGCGATTCATACAGAAGTTACGATAGCCCCTGTTCTTAAAGTGATACAGCAACCTAGGCTTGTTATTCTCCACAAGGATAGGCATCCCGAAGAATACGCAGGCCATCAGCACCTCCTCAAAGAATACCTCTGCCGTCTGAGGGCGGGCAATGTACTCTAGGAAAAACTGCATGGTAGGCGCATCCTCCATGTGGAACTTGGTCATCCCGTGCAAGGACCCGTTTGAGCCTCGACCCCCTACCACCGCAGAGATGTCGTATGAGTCACAACCGAACGACCCTAGGTGCTCGTTGCCCGGGAACTTGAGCCCGTTACGTGTAGATACCTTGTTCTGCATGTGCAGCGGAGGCACCCAACTAATTTGGAATCGGCCCCTTGGGTCAGGCGTCCATAGCACTTTTGAATCCTTCTCTCCGTCACGCCAATGGAATGTTCCACGTGTCACACTGTGTGCAGTAATCTGAGAGTCATTGTAGTCTATCTGCTGATAGATTTTTGTCAGGTTGAAAAGCGATGACTTGCTCTCGTCTCTGAACGCGTGGCTTTCCGTACGAGGGAACTGACGATAGAACTCGTTGAGCGCATCAGAGTCAGCCTTGAGTGAATCCACCTCGGCCTCCCAATAGTCAATCGCTCCGTTCTTAATCCATCCACCATCAACACCACGGATAACCTTCTCAGGCTTGCGGAATACCGGCATTCCATAGATGTCAATGAATCCCTCCATGTTCCACTCCATCGGGATGAACAATGCGTACAAGCCCGACTTGGTCTGTCCGTTGGCGTTTCGTTCACCAACTCTAGAATCCTCGTACAATTTTTTGTAGTTGTCACCACCTTTGCTCAACGCATTGGAGGTAGACCCCATCATACACTTGCCGATAATCTTGCTACCCAAACGTAGACAGGTCTTGGTGACCCGCCAATTGTTCAGGATATTGTTTGGCTTTACCCACTTGGCGCTCTCGTCATGAGCGAGGAACAAAAGCTTCTCACCGTCATACGAGTTCTCTTCCGTATTCTTCCAATCTATCGTGGTATCAAGGCCCTCAATGGTCTCGCCCTCGACATCGTGCATATTCTTCTTAGTAATCTTGGCAGCAGGGACGCGGTAGGCAAGCTCGGTCTTCGGTTTGTCCATACCATCCATGATTGGACGAAAGAAGAACGGTAAACGCCCGTTGATTGGAACGACCTTATCGGTGAACATCTTCTTGGCGTCAGCACCGGTCTTTGACAGGATACCAACACGAGAGTCCTTGGCGAGTGTGGCGATATTCACGCACTCTGATGAGGACATGAACGAGAATCCTGAACGACGAATCTTCAGATACACCATCCCGAATGAGCGCTCGTCTGCACGGCACGCCTCCCAAAAGATGAAGAAGATGCGGTTAGCTTCCCGGAAGTCAGGATACCCCACGTCAATACTAGACCACTGCATGTACATGTAGTGCGAGCCGGTAATGTACGTTGGCTTGCCGTTGTTCATAAACCACATGCCATTCTCCCTGCGCTCAAACTCCTCCTCAATGTAATCAACCCACCGGTCCTTGAACTCGGTAGGCATCTCGTTCCAATGAAAGATTGACTGAATGCGAGCTAGCTCCTTGGGTAGAGACTGCCTTTCCCAATACTGCTCTGATGATTTTTCGTGTCTTTGAAGACACTCTTTTGGGGTTGCAGGTAGGGCAACGTATAGCCCTGAGATGCAGACAATATCTCCTATTTGGCCCGTCCTTGAAATGACGACCATATCGTACTGTTCATCGTACCCATACTTCCAAGACTTACCTGTGTTCTTTTTAGCAAGAGCATTCTGAGGAACATAGTCCTTAACGATTTGATATAACCCTTCGTTCTGCAAATCCTTGTTTTGTTTCAGTTTTACTTACGCCCTTCTCGAGCATTGCGAGGTTCTCACTCTCCGCATCAATACGGGCAAGAATCTCGAACGCATCAAATATGGCGATTTTTTTCGTAGCCGCTGCGTTCTTTAAACGGTCAGCAGCAAGCGCAGATTCATCACCCTCATCTCTTTTGATGATGTCTTCCTTGGCTACCTTAATTAACTGCTCAACAGCTTTGTGGCCGGCCTCGATAATCTTTTGCTTTATTTCCTTAGAGTCTGTCATGTTTATAAAACTATAGTTATTTGGTGGTCAAAGATTCTGTACAGCGTCTCATCATCCACCTTAAACTCGTATTCACTGTCAGGCTTGAAGCATACTTGGTCTCCTGCCTTGACGCCTTTGCTGATGAGGTATTCATTTGGATACACCATTTCGCCCATAAGCGGTTCATTCGTGAATGGCTTCTTTACGTACGAATCAATAGCCGCAACGGGACGAACAAAGCAGTACCGGTCATAGGGATACCACACACTATCACGCTTGTACATAAAGAATTGGTCCGGCTCAATAAAGAACAGGTCATCCCTAAAAAAGCTACGACCGCTCTTTTGGCGGCCTTTCATGTCATTGTAAAACTTGAACGCATTATGGTGTACCAAAAGTGTATCACCTTTTGCGATTGGTCCTTCGTATCGTAATGGAACCTCTATGACTTCTGCGTATCTGTTTGAGAACCTATAGTCTTCTTCTGAAGTACTTACGATTAACTCAATCCCGCCTACCTCCTTGGTGTTGTCATATCGCTTTCCATTCAAAGGCTTCACTATGAAGTCGAATGGAGATTGCATCAGTAGTTTATATTATGTTCTATGGCCAAAGGAATAGTGGAGTTGAACTCCTTCCACAACACAACCTCTTGCTTTTCGTTGATAATATAAATCTTGATTGACTGCGATGTGTGGTCAAACTTGATGAGGTGAATCTCGTATGTGTCGTTAAGGACTTTCTGCCCCACAATGTAGTGCATTGCACCACCCTTGTAGTCGGGGCCCACTGATATTTTCCTGATGTCCATATTTGATTAAATTTAATTTCATTGTGATTAGATTACCACACGATACCTGCGTGGTCTGTACCTGTGATTCGGTAAACCTTGCCGACAGGCAAACCCGCTGCAACAGCTGCTGCATTATTTGGGTATACGGGGACGTTTGGCAAAGGCATTGCGAGAAGGCTCCCAACTGAGAAGTTCTTTGTCTCGTCTGAGTTCTCAGCGTCAGTTCCGATAAGTTTGTCTGCGAAGGTTACGTTACTGTCGGTAGCGTAAGTACTAATTTTTCCCATTTGTTATTTCTCCTGTTTTTACGTTTATAACTGCGTCAGCTCCATACTTTTCTATGAGCTTCTTTTCGTTAGCGATGAACTCCTGTTTGAGGTTACCAATTTCATGCAATAAATCCTGCTTGGTAAGCTCAATATCACCCAATGCAATCTTAGCCTTAGTGAATGATTTCTGAAGCTCCTGAATTGTTTCTAATTCCTCTATTGTAAGTTGTAGTGCCATAGTACAAATATAGTCTATTTTTTAGCATCCACATCCGGGATTATAAGTCAGACATGATGGAAGCATTCCTGTAATTGAGATAGATGTTGAGCAAATATAGAACTCAGTTACAACTCCACTGCTTGCCACATAAACATCTACTTCCTGAGACCCCCATGATGTCCCACCTGTAGTAGGCCCTGTTCTGCTAACGTCAAATGGTATTCCGTATAGAGGACCTGACTGACCCGCAATAATATAAATACTAGTCCATCCACTAGCTCCGCTGTCTGTACACCAAGTGAAAGATAGAATAACGTTTGTTGGTTGCGGAGCAGATAACATCATCACCATCTGCACTTGTGATATTCCTGTGTATACAGCAGAAATATTAAGGTCTGCTGTACAGCAAGGACCAAGCATACTGATAGTGCTACTCGCGTCTAAATACGTAAATACATTCCCCCCATTTCTATACCAATTTCCGCAGTTCCCTTGGTTGCCATACCAAAAGTTAGAAAGACCACTGTCGTAATATAATCTAACACCATTCGCTAGCGTAGGGGTATTTGCATATAAGACAATGGAGTTTGTATTTAGACCACACGCATCAGGCTCTGATGGCGCACCACCCTCAACAAAGAATCCATCCCAATAGCAAGGTTGGTCGTACCATATTGTATGCGGGTACGACACCACGGGAGTAGATGCTTGAAGGTCGGATTTTACAACGAGCTGATTGGAAGCCTTGGCTGCATACGGGCCGTAGCTCGTATTGATGTTTACATAAAAATCAGCGTCAGCTTTAGTAATCTGCTCGTTGGTTGCGGGAATAGCATTCTTCAGCGTAAACACTCCTGTGTTCACCGCGTTCTGTAGGTTGTTACACGATACAGTCTGATTTGATGCTATTCCCGCCCACGACATTTATTATGCTTCAGCTGCAGGGGTTGGAGGAACAGGAGTAGGAGGAACATAGTTACCGGTGATAACCAAGTTCAACTGCTCAGCAAGCCAATTGTATGCGTAGTCGTTGTCTCCCCAATTGTCATAAGCCTCACCTGTCATAGTAAGGTAGTTTGTAGCAACAGGCATCGTAGATACGAATGTGCTGCCTTGGTTTGTAATCTCTTGCAACAATTGGTATTGAAACGTAGCGCTGTTTAACAGGTTGTCGTTCATAACAATTGCGTTTAAAATGGTGGCTTCAACTTCTTGGCCGTTGTACCACACCTGTACGGGTTCGATTGTTTTCATGATTTTTGTTTTAAAATTAATGTAAAGTATTTAGTTTTTGTTCTAGTTCTTCGATTTTCTTCTTGATTTCGTCAACAGAGTCTTCAAGAGCCGCAATCTTTAGCGTGTGGATTTGACCGTATGAAAGACTCAAGTACCCATCTACGCCAAGTGATACAGCGTGACTATAGATTTCTTGAACTTCCTGAGCAATATATCCTGCCTCAAATTTACCATTCTTTTCGTAGAATTTAGGTTTAATTGAAACGATTGAATCAACACGGTAGTTTTCATCTACGACTGTCTTGAGTCTAGCATCTGAAATTTCAAAGAATGCTGTTGCTGTAGCAGACCCCGTTTGGTATGTATTCCCTGATGGAGACACTTGCCACTTCCTGTTGCCCGGGTCAGCAGCAGCATCACTACCTGTAGCTGCAGCGTATCCAATCATATAGTATCCACTGAAATCAGTGTATGGACTTCCTGCATACCAAGTAGAGTTACCCCCGTTCAAACTCATGTATACCCCTGCTCCTCTATATGAGGTATGAGAGTATAACCACATGCGACTACCGGTATAGTTTACGCTACCATCTGCAGATATTGACAGGGTACCAAAGAACGTAGGCGAGTCTGTCGTCCTTACGTATTGGTTCATGTTTAACGCGTACGGAGAGTTCTCTGTAGTTACGAATGTGAACGGACCACGGAATGTACCACCTTCAAGACGAGAGTATTGAGGCGCCCCCCAAAACGGCATGATGATAGTTTGGTTGTAGTAAGTAGCTCCATCACCATGATTTGAGATAAGGTAGCTAGCCCATCCGCTGTATCCTGCAAAAGTTCCGGGCGTTTGATAGAACGTCTGAGTACCGCTACCATATCCATAAATATTTAAGCCATTTGAGTTACTTGAAACACCCGCACTATTTGCATAGTTAGCACTTGCTGCACTACCCGTGATATTAATACCCCAAGTCCCTGATGCGTTTCCGCCGGTAAGTGTTGGCGAGTACGAGTTGTAGTTCTGCGCATCAAGAATACGTAGCCATCCTGAGTATTGGTCATCATTCCATTGAGTCTTATAGACCATTCCCCCTGTGTGAGAAGCATATATCTGAAGACCAAAGTTGTCACCTCTATAACTCAAAACACCTCCATAAGTATAGATTCCTGAAGGGGCATTTGACCATGCTCCACTATTAATATCACCTACTTGGTCAAACCTAAGTCTTCCCGGAATAGCTTGGAATGTTTGGAAGTTACCACTTGTAGAAAATCCATAGTAACGCATGAATGCGCTTTCGTGGTATCCATCCACTGTGTCAGCA
>Ga0315909_10006911_pt1 | contig 12733 bp, 12 predicted proteins | sample LakEriMetagenome_11_FD_203527 | JGI IMG/M metagenome (GOLD analysis project Ga0315909, IMG submission 203527) | Freshwater fungal communities from buoy surface, Lake Erie, Ohio, United States - Buoy 2 MA125 | ecosystem: Environmental > Aquatic > Freshwater > Lake | place: USA: Lake Erie, Ohio...
AATTGATGGAACTATCGAAAAAAAACTAAGGTTGATTAAAATTCAAAGTGATATTTTGTATAAAAACGGTAAAGGTGGATCCGCCGATAATGGTGCTCCGATGGTTATTACAGAAGAAGATAGAAAATGGGCCGAGGAGTTTTTAAAAAAACAAAATAACAATGAAAATGAAAAAGAATACGAATAATGAGTCAACAAAGTGAAATATTTTCAAGGTATCGATCACTTTTTAACAGTAGTTCAGTTAGACCTCTTGAAAGTGAAACTTCAAGAAAGTTAAACAACATGGACTTTGTTGATTTTTTATTTGAATTAGTAAAAGCGACAAAAGGTCAAAAACAATTTAAAAACATTATACTAAAAGGTAGTTTATCTAAACTAAAAAAAAGTGATGAATTAAATAAAACTATAAAAAAAGCTTTATTATCTCAGTTTGGTTGTGATGATACTTTAATTATTCCAACGAAATACACAACTAAGTCATCGCTTGGAATCGAATTAGATAAAGGAGAAATTGATCCTTTTGGTATGTTTGGTATTGATCCAGATAGTCAAGTTGGTAGATTGATGTACGAAGGTAACGACCCCAAAAAACACATTAATTACTTATTATTTAAATCTCAGGGGGTTGGCGCTATAAACCCAGTTGAGATAAATTATGAGGGCAGAGTTTTGTTTCGAATATACGCAAAAACACCAAACACACTTGTTTTTAAATTTGGGGAGTTTTACGAAAATAAACTTTACGTTGAGTGGTTAAGTGATTATATAGAGGCTATGCAACCAATATTTAACACAGTTAATTTTACAACAATATTAACTGATATTATTACTGGAGCAATTTCTTTAAAGGCCAATAAAAACAAAATAGAAATCAGAAAACAGAGTGGTGTTATCAAAGCTCTGCAAAAAATATTTGGTTTTTGTTCAGAATCCGATGATAATGCTGGTGCACCAAACCAACCAACTAATAATATATTAAAAGACCCATTATTACAAAATTCAAATTTTAATGGTGAAAATATTATTGGGAATCAAAGTGGCTTGGGTGACTTTAACAACGCAAACCAACCAAGTGATGACCCTTTTGATTTTGATTTTAATGATTTGGATGATATTGAGCGAGATGCTGATTTAAAGTCTAGGGGTGTTATTCGGTTTTCTACCTGTGGTGATTTAGATTTGGATATAAATCCAGATGATATTGTAAGTGGTTTAGAATTATTATTTGCTAACGCCGATCAAAATAATGTTTACAGTTATGATGGTACAGTAAATAATGAACTCCCAGAAACCGCCACAACCAATCCGTTGTATGATAATTCACAAATCCTACCAAATTCGGACAAAGCTGCGGATTTTTTTGACAATGCGTTAAAAAATGGTGCAAATAACGCAATAAATCAGGGTGAGACAAATATTATTATTGATTTACCTACAATGAACGCTGAATTACAGTTAAACATTTTAAAAGCGATACCATATGCGTTAATGCAAATGGTTTTAAGCCCAAAGGTTGTCCTAGTACCCAAACTATTTACGGTATTGAGTGGCGACACAGGAAAAAAATCGCCAAATGATTTTATAAAAAGTATGATGCCATCTATTTCAAAAATAGGTGAGAACATAACAAGTATGTTAATACAAAATATATTTGACGCAATAAAATCGGATCTAACTAGATTAGCTGGAGAATTGGCGATCGCATATCTGAAACAGCGTGGCATGGATTATTTGGCAACCTTAAGATCATTATTAAGTTTACTTGGTTTATTTAGTGGTGGTGGCGGGGGCTGTGGGGGTGTTTTAGATAAGTTATTAAAACTATTAAAACTATCAAATTTTGGCCCGATGCCAATGTTACCACCACCATTAGTACTTATTGCTGGTGCTATAAAACCTGGAATGAACAGCGTGTCAATGATAAACGACATCAAATCTAGTTTAACCGAAAAAGGTATAGAAACCGCACCAACATTACCTGATGGCACACCAAACAATATGATGATCGCAATAGAAGAAACTGTTAAAACAATGGTTACACACATTAAAACAAATTCGACCATACAAACTTTTGGTATATCTGCGGTTGGCCCAGTTCAGGGGTATGGTCAAATTCAATAGTCAAGTATTTATGAAAAACGAAAAGTTACAAGAAATTATAGATAATTGCAAAAACAAACCAAATAAAGATTTGGCAAATGTTTTAGTTACGCTTGAAGTTGATTTTAATAATATTAAATCAACAATACTAGAATTAACAGAAACATTAAAAGAACTTGAAATTACATATGATACTGTATACGATGAATTACAAAAGAGATTAAAATTTGAAGATAAAAAATGAAGGCCGATTATAAAATAGGTGTATGTTTTGACAATGAAGATCCTAAGAATTTAGGTAGGATCAGAGCAATTCCTATTGATATTTTGGGTAAATTTGCGACATTAAAAGACATAAAGGATTATATAAAAAGAGAGGATGATAAAGCCATAGCCGCTCTAAAATATAATCCTTGGTATTCGACTAAATATCAAAATTTTAAAGAAAAAGACAAATATGTTTGCGAACCATTTTTACCAAAAAATATTGGTGTTACGCCAAATACGGGTCAATTAGTCAAAATAATAACATATGAGGATTTAGATCAAAAACTTGAATTTATTGGGCCGTATACGATAGATCAAATAACTCTTACTGAAGAATATAGAAATGTCGTAAGTAATTTACAAAAAACTTTACCAATATCAGATGTTTTACCCAAAAAGGGTAAAACATTTATATCTGGGTACTCAAACGAACAAATTATTCTGGGTGATAATGAATTTTTAATTAGATTAGATCATATAAATGGCGGAGAAAAAACGAGAAAAACCAGTTATCCGTTTATACAATTATCACAATTTTTTAATAGTTACGATGTTAAAGAAAAAACAACAACTATTATAGAAACACCAGACATTCCAATTGATTTTATTTGTGAGTTATTTTTACAATATTCACCAAAAAAAAATTCGAATGAAAAAAACTTTACAGCTGAGGTTATCTTATATGATGCTTCAAAGCAAATAAATAGAAGAGGTGAGATAGGTTTAACCAAAGACACCTACTCCCCTGCGACACAATATATAACAAATTCATATACAAATTATGTTGTTAAACATTATATAAACTCATCTAATGGGGCTGAATTTATAAAAATTATTGAAGATATAATATCTGGGTATAATTCTGGTGGTTTAATAAAATACTACGATGTAAATAACACATCATCAGAACAAAAAACTGAAAATAATAGTGCAACAATAATTGTATATAACAATGTACCAGCTACGCCAAACGCTGGGGGTGCTTTAGGTGACTCAAATATTGTATCAAACATTAAAAGTTGGTTATTTAGACTAACTCCTGGTACAAAATTAACTAATTACCTTGGCAATCTAACGCAACCTAATTTACCCGCTAATAATATTGAAACTATTAGATACAAAGATTATGTTAAATTAGATTCGTTAATATCAAAGTATACCGTTGATAAAAAATATGGTAACTTGGCGATCAATAATTCAAAAACAACAACCGTCAAAAAACCAGTCGCTGAATCTTTAAACAAACCACAATCGGTACATACAATTTATTCTGACAAATTTTTATTTTTAAGTAGTTTAAATTCTTTAAATATTATTGATAATTTAAATTTTGACGGACTACCATCCGATAAAATAGCTGAAATTTTAAGCGGATTAAATCAAAATGCGAGAACATATGGGTTTATTAGGGGTGAAAAATTAATGGAATTACTTAATGAGATTTTAGATATGTTTAAAAAACATGGTCATCAAGCTGGTGTAGACCCAACAGCCTCAATAATTCAATCAACACAAGAAGCTGTTGAAAATATAAAAAAGAAAATAAAGGATGAATTAAAGGAAGGTCAAAATAATGTGATAATCAATCATAACTTAAGACTTAATTAAAATATTTATATTTATGGGAATTTACCGCACATATTTTGACAAGAATAATACGATAGTAAAAGATTCTTTAGTTAATACAGGCAGAAACCAGGTTTCTGAGCTATACTTTGGTGATAAAGTAAGTAGATTTTTATTTTACTGTTCATTTGATGAGATAAAAAAGAAAGTTGAAAACAAAGAAATTATCATCAATAATGATGTTAAACATTATTTAAGAATAAAAAATACATCAAATTTTGATGTGTCACCTTTTTTATCCGATAGTAACAATCTAGTTTTTACGGATAAATATAGATCCTCTTCATTTGATTTAGAATTAAAACCAGTTAAAGAATTTTGGGATGAGGGTATGGGGTATGATTTCCAACTTAGCCCATTTTCGAGACCCCAAGACCGCGATTTTAATGAAGAACCGTCAAACTGGTTTAATGGTACCTATGTTAATGAATTTTTAACACCTGGTGTTACATTAGGTAATAGATTAGCCCTACAACATTTCGATAGGGGTAATGAGGATGTTTTAATGGACATCACTGATTTCGTTAATGATGTGATAACTACTGGGACAACAACAGGTATAACAACTGGAATCACAACAGGTATAACAACTGGGATTACTACGGGCATCACCACTGGAATCACAACTGGGGTTACCAGCGGGATTACCACTGGAATCACAACAGGTATAACAACTGGGATTACCACTGGAATCACAACAGGTATAACAACTGGTATTACTACGGGAGTAACAAGTAGTTACAATGGTTTTTGTTTAAAATACACAGACCCGTATGAATCTTTGGTTTTTGATGATTCTAGAGCGTATGTTTTAGGGTTATTTACAAAATACACACAAACATTTTTTGAGCCGTTTATTGAAACACACTACAATGATCATATTGTCGATGATAGAGTTGATTTCTTTTTAAATAAATTAAATAGATTGTATCTTTATGTTAATATTGACGGAAAACTGACTAACTTGGATGAATTACCAACATTTACAATAAATGGGGTTGTAACAATAAACCCATTTATAGTTAAACAACAAACAAAGGGTGTTTATTACGTTGAATTTTTCGCATCAAGTGAGGTGTATGACTCTTATACTGAATATAAAGATGTTTGGTCTAACATAAAAATTAATGGTGTTAACAGACCAGATATAAGATTACGCTTCGTGCCAAAAGAAGACAACGATTACTACCAACTCGGTTCTGATGTCTCGGAACCAATTAGATATGGGATATCAGTTAGCGGTATTAAAAGAGAAGAAAAGGTTAATCAAGGTGAAAAAAGACGTGTCAACGTTCACCTCAGAAAGCCATATACAGTTGAACAACAAGATGTAAAAACAAATGTATATTACAAATTGTATATTAAACAAGGGCCAAATGTTATTGATATACTTGATTGGCAACCAGTTAACAAACTATATAATTCGAATACCTTTAATATCGATACAACCTGGTTGGTGCCACAAGTATATTACGTTGACATTAAAGTCGAAAGAAATGATGAAATTAATGTCTATAACGAAGAATTAAAATTCACTGTATTAAGTAAATTAAAAGGATAATGGTACTCACATATATTAACCCACTTAGTAAAAACTATAAAGGTCAATACACTTACGAGTTTATATTTTCAAAAACAAATGAAATAAACTTTGGTGATGATTGGGACGTTTCTCCAGCCGCTAGTGGAACGCTAACACCGCCACCAATTGATGACATCGAAACTGTGGCTATACTAAAGACAAATGATATTGAATTGGATTTGGCAATTTATTCCGATAATTTTTCAATGTATGATTGCGTTGAAAACGTAATAGCTATGGGTTGGGAAAAAGAGTCACCCAATAATGAGGTTAGACTTGTGTTTCATTTTGGTGAATCCTATGAGAGTGTGAAAGAAAAACTATACAGTAGAGATAAAATAATTATAATGATAAAAACTCCAGAAAATGAAGAAATCTGATTTTATACAAAAATTAAAAGAAAATAAAGAAGTACCGAGTGTGGGTGACATTGAAAAAGCCTCACAAAATGTTGAAAAAATGGGTGCGGTTGTAAAACAATTTGGTGACCACCTTCAATCTTTAAAAGACATGGGTGTTTTGGGTGAAGATTTTGACGCATCAAAAGATTATGAATCTGAGACCGAATTTTTTAGTGACATGATCGATCATTTGATGTATAAAAAATACAAAATGACTTATTTTAAACCCGTTGAAAAAAAACAACTTGAAACTAAACCTAACGAGCCAGAAATTAATGACCCACAATTAAAAATTGATTTCCCAAAAGAAAAAACTTTCGAACCAGAAAAAGAGGAGGAAATAAAACCAATCTCACAAATGTCAGATTCGGAGTTTAAAGAGACTATGGATAAAAAATTGATGTTTGGTGGGGATGGTTCAATATTTTATGTGGTAAATTTAATTAAAAAAGGGGTTGAAGAGCTTAAAAATAACCCAGATTCTGGAAAAAACGCATTAAGACCCGCTTATATAGCATTACAAGACATAATTAGAAAAAATCTTGAAGAAAATTTTGCGGATTCAAAAATCTTCACTATTATTGCGGAGGCGGAAACGCCAAAAATCAGTAAAAAAGAAATTTTAGAATACTTAAACCGCAATGAACATGAGTAATACAAAAGAAAAAGAGGCCCCAGTTATCATTCCGACAACTACGCCAACAGAAGATCCGTCAAAGATCAAATTCCCAAAACCGAATGTTTTACCAAAACCTCAGGCATAAATTTGGTTATTAAATTTTTTTTGCTTATCTTTGCCCTATAAATAAAAATATAGGGCTTTTTTATGGAAAAAACTGAAAGACAATCGAATATCGACCTAACTGGATATCCTAAGTTGATAAACAACGATATTCTAAACAAAATCGCTAATAGACGCCATCCTATGGCTAAAATGCCATATTATCACAAAAAAAATGAACCACAAAAACTTCACGAAGAAGATATAATTGAGGATCGTTTTAAAGGTTTAGTCGATTCCTACACCAACACATTTGGCGGTAGTAAGGAACATATTAACCAGATTCGTGTCATGATGAACGCTGGGGCCAATGGTATGGAAATAATGCGCTCAGAGAAACCAAAACGCAGAGAGTTGGTTAGCTTAGTTGAACGGATTATGCGAGAAGAATTTAATATTGATCGTGATGAGGTTTTATTTGACTTGGAAATTGTTGATGTTGGTTCGTGTGAACTTCCAGACGAAATGGATACCGAAAAAGAAATTAAGGATGATTTCGAACAAACCGATGATTTTGATATACTAAAGAAAAGGACTATTAACGCTTTTTCTCAAGGAGCTGCGTTGGCATCACATTATATTTTTCATATGTATAAGAATGATTTTGAACGAATATGTCCAGATATCACTCCAACATACCAAAGAGCGCTTATAGCAAACGATTTGTTTTACTTTATGTTAGATGACAGTAGTTTACAAAGCCAACTTTGTGGTGGCGAAAGTGGCGCCAACGCGGGGTATTGTCGTTTAAATTTTGATGGTGATATACCTGTTATTGAAGCTAAAGCAATTAGTGCACCGATACTACTACATGAAGTTACAAAAGCCCTAATAACATTTTTTTCGATTCCAGGTATTCAAAACATGGATAAAGAAACTATTGATGAAACGGATTATGTGATGGCTGAATTGTGGGATATTCGTTTTGGTACAACACTTTGGGTTAATTTCCACTCACTTATAGATGAAAGAGATTATGACATTAAAAAATTAATCTTTGTTGAAGTATTTAAAATGGATTCAGAGATGTTTGTTAAAGACTTCATGTACAATGTCATGAATAAACCCGAATTAGCTAAAAAAGAGATTGATTTTATCGTTAGAAAAATCAGAAATAAAATCACCGAATACCAATTTGAAAAGGATTCTGACGGTATCGACTTGTCCGATTTGGGTATTTTCTAAAATAAAAGTATTTATATGAAAATACTTTGTGAATATAACAGATAAAAGACAACTACTATTAGAGTACACAAAATGTGCTAAAGACCCTTCTTATGCAATTGAAAGTTATTTTGAAACTTTTGATAAAACACAAGAGGGTTTTGTGCCATTTAAATTATTTGACAAACAAAAGTTATTAATTAGTAATTACGAAACTAATCGATTTAATTTAGTTTTAAAATATAGACAAGCTGGTATATCAACGGTAACTGCGGCATACGCTGCGGTAAAAACAGCTTTTGCTATTTCAGATAACCCAGAGAGGGTGCTTATTCTAGCGAACAAACAAGAAACTGCCGTTGAATTCTTAAATAAGATAACAGGTTTTATCAAACAATTACCTGATTGGACTAACATTACATTCGATAAAGCATCCCAAAAACATGTTAAACTATCAAATGGGTCAGAATTAAAGGCAGTTGCAACATCTACGGATGCGTTACGTGGTTATACACCAACAATAATGATTCTGGACGAAGCTGCGTTTATTGAGGGTGGCCAAGCTCTTTGGTCAGCGTGTTTAGCTGCGATAGGTACTGGTGGTAAGGCGTTTTTAATATCCACACCAAATGGTTTGGATGAAATCTACTATGAGGCGTATGAGGGTGCTATAAGTGGAACTAATAAATTTAAAGTAACACATTTAAAGTGGTGGCAAGATCCCCGTTTTAATAAAGATCTTTGTCTAATTAAAACAAACGACATTATAAATTGGATTCAAAAACCAGAAGCGGAAAAAGACGAGCATATTATTGAAAGCGCCGTTGCTTTACATTATGATATTATTATAAAGTTCATAGAAGAGGGTTATAAACCACATTCAACATGGTATGAGAATATGTGCCGTGATATGAACTTAAATAAGCGAATGATTAACCAAGAATTGGAGTGCGCTTTTATTGGTTCTGGTGACAACGTTATTGAGGGTGAGGTGGTAAGAAGACAAGAAGAGACCAACGTTATGGAACCATCATTCAAAGATAGAGAATGGGATAATAATGTTTGGGTTTGGAAAATGCCACAAAAAGGTCATAGATATATTTTAGCGTTGGATGTATCTCGTGGTGATTCCGAAGATGCGACTGGTATGTGTATTATTGACTACGATACATATGAACAGGTTTTAGAGTATCATGGAAAGGTTCCACCTGACATTGCGGCTCAACTTGTTGATCATTACGGTAGAATGTATAATGCATTATCAACTTTTGATATAACTGGTGGTATGGGAATTGCTGCAACATCTAAGTTAAAGGAAATGAACTACCCAAAATCATTACTACATTATGATAATCTAAACGATGATGCTTTTTATATACCACCACCAGATGCGGTACCTGGAATTAATTTTGCATCAAAAAACAGAAGAAGTCAAATCGTTGCCGCATTAGAGGAAGCGGTATCTAGAGGTGATTTTAAAATACGAAGTGAAAGATTGATAGCCGAACTTAAGAAGTTTATATACAAAAACGGAAAACCAGACCATATGAAAGGATCTCACGATGATCTTATTATGGCTTTGGGTATGTGTTTATTCGTGGCTAACACATCATTTAAAAAGCTACAAGAGTCTGATAGTATGACAAAGGCTATGTTGGATAGTTGGAGAACAAATATTAATACAACTTCAACAAAAAGTAGCTATTTATTAGAAGATACAATAAAATCAGTACCAGATGAAGGTAGAGTCTACAATAAAAGAGAAGTAAATGACAATATTTTACAAAATACACGTGACTTTTCCTGGCTTTTTGGTAATATTAATAAAAGATAGATCATTGTGGCTAATAAAAAAACAGTTATATCGAGAATAAATTCAATTGGCGCAATGCGTCAAAATATTACTGGTGTACAAGTAAATGATAAAATTAGTGGTAGGGCGTTAAAAAAAGCATATTGCTCTATTGACAATGATAGTATAACCACTTATGTCCAAAAAAAAGAATGGGTTATAAGTTTAAACGATTACCTATTTCCACCTTATGTGGAATGTGAATATGTAGTATGATATGGCAGAAAAATTAACAGTATTTCAAAGATTAGGTCGCGTGTTGGGATCACAAAGTGGTGATCCAGCATATATTATCGACCCAAAATCCTTCGCTAATTTAGATGCGAAAGAATTAGAACAAAAAAAATTAGAGGCTCAACAAACCTACTATCTACAAAATCAGTGGAAAAAAATTGACAATGAGCTTTACCAAAAAGCTGTATATTATGAGCCAACAAGAATGGCTTCATATTTCGATTATGAAGCCATGGAGTATACACCAGAAATAGCAGCTGCGTTAGATATTTTTGCTGATGAGGCAACAACTTCAAACGAAAGTGGTAAAATTTTAAGCATTTATTCGGACAGTACCCGAATTAAGAATGAATTAATTGACTTATTTGAAAATGTGTTGGATATCAATACAAACTTAACTTCGTGGGCTAGAAATTTATGTAAATACGGAGATAATTTTGTATATAACAAAATCGTACCCAAAAAAGGTATTGTTGGTTGTGTACAATTACCAAATATTGAAATTACAAGAACCGAGCCTGGCTTTGTTCCAGTTAGAAACTTAGATCAGTACCAAGAAGAAAATGCGATTCAGTTTCATTGGAAAGATAAAAATATAGATTTTAATTCATTCGAAGTTTCGCACTTTAGATTATTAGGTGATGATAGAAAATTACCTTATGGTACATCAATGCTTGAGAAAGTTAGAAGGATCTGGAAACAATTATTACTATCTGAAGATGCAATGTTGGTTTACCGTGTTACCAGAGCCCCAGAAAGAAGAGTTTATAAAATCTTTGTTGGTAACATGGATGACAAAGACGTTGATGGTTATGTTGACAAGATTGCAAATAATTTTAAAAGGATTAATATCGTAAATTCACAAAATGGTCAACAAGATACTAGATATAATCCATTAGCTGTCGATCAAGACTATTTTATTCCAGTAAGAGACCCAGCATTAACAATGCCAATTGAGACTCTTCCTGGCGCACAAAACTTATCGGAAATCGCGGACATCGAATACATCCAGAAAAAAATGTTAGCGGCTCTTAGAGTACCTAAAGCATTTTTGGGGTTTGATGAGGCAACTGGTGAAGGTAAAAACTTAGCCATACTTGATATTCGTTTTGCTAGAGCGGTACATAGAATACAAAAAGCCCTTATTCAAGAGTTAAATAAGATGGCGATTATTCATCTTTACCTTAAAGGTTATGAAGATGATTTAAATAATTTCACATTATCGTTAACGACACCATCAACACAAGCAGACATCCTTAAAGTACAAAACTGGAAGGAAAAAATTCAGCTATATCGCGATGCGGTATCTGATGCTGGAAATGGGTATGGTGCGGTATCGATGACATGGGCCAAAAAAGAAATACTCGGTATGTCAGAAGAAGATATCAAACTTGATATTCAAAGACAAGCTGTTGAGAAAGCTGGTGGTGAAGAAATTAAAATGTTGGCTGAAACAATTAAACAAACTGGTTTATTCAGGGAAATTTATAAAGCTTACAAGATTAATCCAGATAACATGACAGCTGGTGGCGCCACTGGGGCAGCTGGAGCTGAACCTGGTGCTGAATTAAGTGCCGCTATCGGTGGTGGTGGCGGTGGTGCTGAAGGTGGTTTAGGTACCGACTTTACAGCACCATTGGAAACACCAGAAACGGGGGCTGAGGTTGGAGCTGAAGCTGGAACTGAAACGGAGGCTGGAGCTGAAACTGAAACCGCACCAGAAGAAACTTTAGCTGAAAGATCTAAAAGATACATGGATAAAAGACGTAGCAACATTACCGAAACCATAAATAAAAGTATCGCTGAGATAGATAAAATATTAAAAGACTAAATTTAACCAATAATTCAAATATTTATCTAAAAATAGAAAATCATGTTTGGAGTTATAAAAGAAAATATTTTAAGTAAGTTGGAAAAAACTTACGCTAATGGTGATGTTTCTTCTTTTAAGAAAGAATTTAACCGTTACATTAAAACAATAAAGGAAAACAAAGACCTGAAAGAATTCTATGAGGTGTACGACTTATTCAAGCAAGTTAATTTTGATGATATTGATGTTGCAAAAGAATTTGTAGAAGAATCTATTAGTTATCTGAAGCAATTTAATAAATCAGAAGTTGATAAATTAACTGAATTAACTGAGACTAAACATAATTTGAATAAAAAAACGATCGAATTTAAATTAGACCAGTTAATTTTTAACGAAAATATTTCTTTAAAAGAAAAAGCGCAGTACAAAGTTGAGTTAATCAAACAAATAACTCAAAAAGAAAACGCAAAGATTGATTATAAAGATAGTTTTGAGGTACTACATAAAAAAATAAATGAGAACATTTCAAAATTAAGTAACGATCAAACACAAGCTCTTGAATTGTTCATTGAAAATGATACTAATAAGATTAACGATTTTTATCAAAACTTAATTAATAACACGGAAACTATTGTCGAAGGTAAAATTTTAAATACTGAAAATTCTGATGTTATTAAAAAATTAGTTGAGGTTAAAAAAAGATTAAATTCTCTTAAAGCAGAAAACCCGACTATAATTGAAATAGAAAAAATTATAAATCTTAAGGAATCGCTTAATTAATTTGTTTTTATCGTAATTTTTGTTTATTATTATAGCGTTTATTAATAATAAAATTAAAAAATTATGACAAAAAAATGTTCAGTAAATTTGGCAAAGAGAAACAACTCTTTAAGAATGACTCCTTTAGGGTCAA
>Ga0315909_10006912_pt1 | contig 12731 bp, 19 predicted proteins | sample LakEriMetagenome_11_FD_203527 | JGI IMG/M metagenome (GOLD analysis project Ga0315909, IMG submission 203527) | Freshwater fungal communities from buoy surface, Lake Erie, Ohio, United States - Buoy 2 MA125 | ecosystem: Environmental > Aquatic > Freshwater > Lake | place: USA: Lake Erie, Ohio...
ATGGAAGCGTTCGGGGTCAAGACGTATGACCACGCGCAATATGTCAACGTGCCAGAGAGGAGGGACGCATGAGCGCCAGCGCAGAGGTGTATATTTCAATGGACTTCATCGGCAAGGTGGAGCAGGATAATATGCATAAGGCCGAGCAGGTCATAGAGGAAGCTATTTCCTACTATGGCATGCCGATAGACGGAGACCGCTACAAGGTAGGCCGATACCATAGCGGGAATATCTACGAGTCTAAGAGCTACGGCTGCTCGTATGAGGTGTTTGAGAATACGCCTTGGCAGAACTTGGTGTCTCAGGTGTACGCGATTGACCAGAACATTTCGTTGTCGGTCAGCGTGTACAATCTAGACCGAGAGCCGGAGGTGTACTACACAACGGATATCTACGAGATGAACTCAATGGATGAGCTAAAAGCGCAGCAGGCATGAACTATCTGAACTTGTTCTGCCCGATATACCCGCACCACGGTAGAATCTGGGATATCGGGCAGGACTCGTTCTATTGTTCGCATCATCAGCATGATGAGGAGGGGAGTAAGAATCTATGGACAGCGAAGGAACTGATAGCAGCGCACCAACCTGCGACTTCTGCGGAAGAGGAGAGCCCAACCCACTTTGGATCACGTGGGAGAAGAATCAGAGAGAGATAGTTCTCAGAGGCGAGTGGTGTTCATGGGCATGCTACAATCGTAGCTTTGAGCAGGCATGGGACGAGGCCGCAAACGGCTACCCGCTAGAACTTGGAGGTGAGGGATGAATCAAACGCCGCACGATAAGCGCGCCGAGATGGCGCTCGTCGGCTCACTCATGGTGCACCCAGAATCGTATGATGCCTGCGCGCCGTTGATAACGGACAAGGATTTTTACGATCCGACTGCGCGCGCCATTTGGGTGGCGGCAACGAAGCTGCACAAGAAGGGCATTGCCATTGACCCGCTTACGATTTCAAGCGAGTTGCCTTCGGCCGTGTCCCGAACAGCCATTTCTGAGGCCATTAGTAAAGCGCCACTGGGGTCTGACCCCACCCGCTACGCGCAAGTGGTCTCAGACTTGGGCGTATACCGGCGTATGATTGAAGCAGCGCAGGAGATAGCCAAGTTAGGCTACTCCAAGCCCGACTCTATTGACGAGGCCGTAGACAAGGCGCAGAAGCTGGTCTTCGGGATCAACTCGCGCCGATCTAACAAGGCATCCGTGCCGACCGACAGGGTGGCGAGCGATATTGTCAAGCGCCTTGACCACATACTCAACAATGGCGCTGACCTTGGCGTGCAGACTGGCATCGTGTTGCTCGATGAGATTATCGGGGGCTGGCAGAACTCCGACCTCATCATCGTAGCTGCGCGGCCAAGCGTGGGGAAGACGGCGCTCGCCCTATCCACTGCGCGCAATGCGGCCGCACGCTACGGCAAGAAGGTGTTGATCTACTCACTGGAGATGTCATCGCAGTCTATCGGCACGCGCCTGCTCGCAGCGTACTCGGGCGTCGGAGTGCAGGAGATATTGCGCGGACGCATCCAAGGCGCGGACTGGATTCGGCTCGCCGCCGGTGTCAAGAAGCTGGTGGAGGCAGACATTATCATTGACGACACGCCTACCATTACCCCCATTGAACTGCGTTCAAGGGCGCGACAAATAGCCCAGCAGGGGAAGATTGACCTGATTATCGTGGATTACTTGCAGCTCATGTCATCGGACAGGGCGACGAAGGATGCCAATAGGGTGATTGAGGTGGCCGAGATTAGCCGCTCGCTGAAGTCGCTCGCTCGTGAGCTAGACGTCCCAGTGGTGGCACTGTCCCAGCTCAACCGCTCGTCGGAGCATCGTGAGGATGGCGAGCCGCGACTCTCTGACCTGCGAGACTCTGGCGCTATCGAGCAGGACGCCGACGTGGTGCTCATGCTCTGGCGGCCGAGCGACCATGCGGTCAGGCTGAAGGTGGCGAAGCATCGCAATGGGCCGACAGGCGAAGTGGACTTGGAGTGGAGGAAAGAAACGGTGGAGTTCCGATGAGGCGCTACGAGTACGACCCGATCACGGAGAACGCTGCGCTAATACTCCTCATCATCGGCGGCGGGATCATGTTCCTTGTCGGCGCGAGGTAGCAAGTCCGACAGGTAGACCTTATCGGGCACGTCGCCCAGCTCATCGTGTCCGAAGAAGGACTCGTAGATGATGCCGTACTTCTTGCAGTACGCCCGGAGGCTTATGCCTTCGGCGTCTGCCTGTAGCTTGAAGAACTGTCTAGCGGATTTCTCCGCGCTCTCTTGCACGCTGGATTTCCTCTGCTAATATGTCCAGCGCCATCTCCATCCCAACTGCGACACTCATCACTACCGCCGGGTCGGCGGATTGACTCTTGATCTGGTTATAAAAGGAACGACGGACTTCCGGGGAGACGGTATCCTTACCGACCATTCCCCGGATGCGTTCAATCGTGGCATCCACAAACTTCACGAAGCTCCTATGATATCGGCAATGTCTCTGGCATTGCGTCGGTTGATGACCATGGTAGCGGCCAAGGTATACTTCTTACAGACAGCACAGTATAGCAGGCGAAGGGTGCCGTGCTTCATGGCAACTGGCACGCCGTACCTGCCACGCACTGCCTTAAGGATCGCCTTATTGCAGTACCGGCAACGCAGGTGTCTAGCAATGCTCAACGCGAATCAAGGGCAACGAACACAATCAGCGCAACGGCCAACGCCCCAGCGGGCATGGGCGCAAGTGCGGCCAACGCCGCTGCCGCAGGCAGGGCGATGCGCTCTCGGCTCCGCTTGCTGGTAGCTGGGCTAGTCATCACCTCAACTACGCGCTTGATAAATGGCTGTTCCCTGTCCTCAATGGTCTCTGGATTGGTTGCCAACTTCTGTCTCCCTTACTAATGTTGCAGCTACATAGGCTGCGACTTCCTTCGCCTTGTCTGGGTGAAGGCCACGGTTAATCAGCTCTTCCAATACCATGTCAAAGCAGAAGCCCCAAGCCGAGGTGATCTCGGCTGGGGTAAACCGCTTCCGGCGTGGTGCTGGTACGCTCACCGAACGTTCTTCCAGTTCACGTTATCTGCATCCCAGTTGTTGATCCAATGATCCTGGAACGACCTTGCATTGCGATCCTTCTCTGACGTGATGAAGTTTCCGCCCGGCCATTGGAGTCCTGGTACGGAGAACGGATTTATGGCGATCTCACCGCCGCCGTTGTACCTGCCTGTGCAGGCGTAGACGACGCACGTGTTGTCTTCCAGCGCAAGGAATCCCCTTGCCCATCCGGCGTCAGCGTAGAACATGGCTGGCTGCTTGGAATCGACCGTGATCGTGACGACCTTGCGGAAGTCGTCGTCCTCCGGGTTGCAGCACACGGCAGCAAGCATCGCTTTGCCACTGATGACCGTCATCACCTTGCCCATTGGCTCGGTGTGCTGGAGGTGCATGCCACGGAGCACACCCTCACGGCTGCGGCTCATGTTGATCTGCTCAATTTGCCCGAACTTCTTGTCGCCGTCGCCCGACTTCCAAAGCTCAGCGAAGAAGCCACGCTCGTCTTCCCGAACGGTCGGATGCCAAATCAAGGTACCTTTCATATCGTACAACCCTCACTCTCAATAGTCCCAGGCCTAGCCTCCCATCTGACAGGATGCTAAAGACTTCTGGGCTTAAATCAATAACGCGCTTGCCAGCGCCATCACGATAGCAGCGAGTGCAATGGTCACGAATCCATACCAAGGCGCTCCGCCCATTAGCTCGGTTCGTAACGACGACCAGGTACGGTTCGTCGTGAAAGTTCCGAAAACTACCGACTGCTGCATAGTATGTCTGCTCTCCCTTGCTATAGTACCCTTGGTACCAGCTCGCTATCCCTCGTTCTCCGTCGTCAAAGTCTGCGATTCCTCCTGCGAGGATGAGTGCTGCGATCCAAACCATTCTATAAAATCCTCCAGCTTCATGGAGATGATGGAGTCCCGCTTTTGCCCGGAACCCCTGGCCGTGACATGCACGACCGCCCTGAGCTGTCCACCTCTCTCCGGTATAGATTGTAGCAGATCCCAGATGCGAGTGGGGAAGGCTGTACCGCTCTTGACCTGGACTGACATCCAGTCATCCCGATCTCCCCCGTCAGCCTTCCCCCCAAACATACCGACCCGCCTGATGCCAAGCTGCTTGCAGACCCACCGCTCGATGGCATTGCCACGCGAGCGGTTAAGCCTGCCCCTGCGCTGGGCTGGTGTCTCAGCCATTGCAGGCGCACCCATTGGCGACGTTGCCGCAGTGCTTGCAGCCTTGCGGCTCCAAGTCCACCTGCTCCCTGATCATTGCGTCGGCCACTGTCTCCCTCAAAATGATTGGCGTGTTCTCCCCCAGCCAGGCGCCAGCAGTGTTGAACTCAATGTACTCTTCTGCCTCTGCCCAATGGTCGTTCTGGCATGCGTCGCTCTTGTCGCAGTCAGCGCCGATCTCGGCCGCAAGCTGGCCAACCATCTTGTCGTACGAATAAATAACCACTGGCCGTGTAAAGTGCGTGCCGAACCCAATGATGGCATCCTCAAAGCCATCAAAGAGAAGCGCACCGTCTGCCCATTCGGGCGTGTATGTAGGAACCATCAGAACCCCCAAAGCTCGGCCTTCTTCGTGGCGACCACACTGGCCGCCGCAAAGTCTGCCGTCGCCATCTCAAGCCTAGCTTCGGGCGTAGTCATGAACTCCTCGGCAGCGGCCAGCAAGTCAGCCGGATCAACCGAGCAGAAGTCGCACGCCGTGGCGTGAGCATCCTTCATGGTCAACGACTGCATGCCAACCCTGCACAAGCCACAGATACTACCCTTGATCGCTTCCTGTACGTTGCTGTAGCGGACCGAAGATGAGTGGGCTGGCCTCGTAGGCTCGGAAATCTGCGTATTGCTTTCCATTGTACTCACGGCTCTTCCCCCACTTCCCGATAGCGTGCATGTGTGGGCGAGGGTCTTTCGCCTCTTTCAACGCCATCGCCTTGTCGTAAATCTTCTGCGCGTGCGACTGGAACTCCTCGCCCCAGAAGCTGACCGTCACTGCAAGGTAGCGGCTCGGCGCCTCACCAGTCTTGCCGCCACCAATCCAGGCATCGTATGCCTCGGTCTGCTGCAAGCACTGGATCTCCAGCACCTTGCCCTTCGTCGTCTCCTTGAGCTCCGGCTTCCGCTTATCGCCGATCCAAACGTCAATCCTATCCATCAGAAGTCCAACCCTTCCAAGCCATCGTCCTTCTTGGCGGCTGGCTTAGGCTCGCCAAAGATCTTCTTTGCTGCTGCTGCAACCTGATTGTCCGTACTGGAGTCGGCCTCGGGGTCGTCGCCAGTTGGGATGAGGAAGCCAGTGAGCAGTGCATACTTCAGTGCGCCAGTCGCTGCCTTATACGCAGCCTTGTCGCCACTGTCGCTGCCTGTGCCGATGGACTGGAACGAGATCGTCTCGCCAGTGTCGCCATCAGTCAGCGTCCAAGTAAACCGCAGCGTGAGCAGCGTCTGCTTCCCGCTCGGCGTCAGCCCCTCGCTGATGACGTCAACGCTGGTCGGAACCATCGCAACGTTCAGCCGAGCAAGCTCTGCTCGTACCTTGTCAGCAACGGCGGACGCCTGCACAAACTTGTAGCCAAGCGCTGCGTTGTTGCCAGTCTTCGGCACATACCCTACGGCCTCCATGACCTTGGCCAGCTTCGTTGCCAGCCCATTCTTTCCTGTCACTTTGCACCTCCTAGGCACTCTGTCCTCCAATTACACCACCCGCATGGCCACTTGCGCCGCCCTGCGTCGGGGAATCGCGGAGGAATCCGTTCCCCATAATAGTTTAGCACACGCAGCACCCGCTGCGCCTTGCCGCCCCATTCGTCAATGTCTACTGGGAATTCTGCCAGATCGTAATTGTCTTTGTCAACGTAAATAACCCACGCCTCAACGGCTACCTGTAGCCCCATCTTGGCATGCTCCTGCCCAACGTACCAGGCGTACGATGCCACCTGCGTAGCGTGCTCCGGCTTGGCCTTCTTCAGCTTGGTAAACCCGCCATGCTTGATGCTCTTGAACTCCAGCACCACGATGTGGTCGGGGGCGATGGTCAGCAGGCCGTCAATGTTGCCGGAGAAGTTGTCCTCGGGCGCATCAACTGGCACCTCGAAGTCAATGGCATCCCCGTACTTCTCCTTGAGGATGTCCACCAAGAAGTTGCCAACGGCATTGCCCATGGCAAAGACGCGCAGCGTCTCAGGGGTGAAGGGCTCAGTCGGCGGCACGCCGTGCGCTGAGTACCAGTGTGCGCGTACGCAACCACCGAGCAGCGAGCCTCGCCACTTGCGCTTAGACGGACGGCCAACCTTGGCTCGCGCAGCCAGCGCCTCGTCAACTTGCTTAACTACGTACATACCCACCTCCAACACCTCCGAATGTTTGGGGCTGCATGGGGGAGGTGGCACCCATGCAGCCCTTCATTGCTGATCCTAACTGCTCACGCCAGAAGCGTCAAGCAGTTTCTTGAGCTCGACAATCCTGCCAGGACGATCCTTGAACTTGTCCGCGCTTGCGGCCAGCCTGCTCATGGCGTCTTCGTCCCCAAGGAGGATAGGCGAAGACGATACAAGATGCGGGGTACGGAATGTCCCAATGTGGTACGAACGCTTATCGGCGTCCGACTTCGATGGGTCGGTCTCAACGTCAACGTTCATGCTTGCGCCAACCTTTCGGGCTGCCTCAAAGATGCTGACGTTCTGCCCCGCCACGTTGTACACTCCGGCGTACTCTTCCTTGCCGGCAAGCGCTGCCTTTACGATAGCGCCCGCCGCATCATCGACGTGGAGGATCGGTCGCTTAGAGTCGCTAAGAGGAGCGATCTTCTTGTTCACAAGCGCCTCAATGGCAAAGTGGTTGATCGCCAAGTCCGTTCTGAAGTTTGGCGCCGCCCCCCACAGCGTGCCGAATCGCAGCATTGTGGAGTTTGGGTTGAGCATGTCAAGCACCCGCTCGGCCTTGATCTTTGAGTCTGCGTATGCGCTCAGCGGATTGAGCTCCGAAGTTTCTGAGCACGCAAACTCTTCGCCAAACCCATACACAGATGCCGACGATGCCAGCACATGCTTCGCTCCCTGGAACGCCTCGGCCAGCTCGGCGACGAGCCCGACGTTGGTGTCGTAGGTGAGCGCCTTATTAACCTCTGCCATTGGGTCATTGCTGATTGCCGCCAGGTGCACCACCGTGCGCGGCTCCCAGAAGGCACGAGGTGCCTTGTCGATAGACGACACCTGGAAGTCTGCGGTGTATGCGTACGGGAGCTCGACAGGGTAGAAGTTAGGGTCAACCCCAAGGATGACCGCCCCCTGCTCCCGAAGTTTCTTGACAACGATTGGACCGAGGTACCCTAGGTTCCCGGTGACGATAACTGGAACTGACACTATCTCCTCCCCAAGTAATGCTCGACCGCCTCCGCCCAGTGCGAAAGCTTCGGCAACTTATTATTCTGCAACGCAGAGTAGTTTGGCCTGAGCTTGTCTAGCTCTGGGTCGGAGAACTTCCCCCGCACCTGAGCCGTAGATTTGATGACTTTTCTCGCCCACATGGCGAAGTCCTGGTACGAGCACGACCCCTCGCAGACAGCATGGTACATGCCAGTCTTTGGGGAAAGCGCCAGCCCTGCGATGGTACGCGCCGCTTCCGGCAGGTACGTTGGGCTAATGATCTGATCTCGTGGCAGCGTCAGCTCGTCGAAGCTAGACGCCACCATGTCGATGAACGACTGTCGCAATGGGCTCTTCCACTTGCCGAACGGCGACGCAATGCGTACGACGAAGCCGTCCCGATTAAGGACGCCAAGCTCGCCTCGGCGCTTACTCTTGCCATAAACAGAAGAAGCCCCACCGGAGAAGAACTCGGAGTCTGGGTTCTCACCCTCTCCGATCTTCCCTACGATGGGGCGCGGTACGTCGGTGTTCAGCTTTCCGAACACATAGTCTGTTGAGATATACATGAGCGGGCGATTGTTCGCCAGCACGGTAGGAACGAGGAAGTTCAGGCGGTCAGCCATTGCCGGATCTTTCTCGCACTGGTTCACGTCACGGTACGCTGACGTGTAGATCAGCATGCTGTACTTGTCGCTTAGCTGATACAGGTCTTCCGGCTTGGCCGTAGACACGTCGAACTCAACGTCCGTCTTGCGGTACTTCTGAATCTTCTCGTCGGTGTTCCGACCGATCAGATGATTCTCGTACCCCATAGCGTCAAACGCTTCTGCCAAGTGCTGACCCACCTGGCCGTTGCCAACGATACCGAACATGCTCCCCCTTCCCCCTTATCGGTGGATTGTTGAAACCCCCGCCTTCAAGTGGCCAAAGATTTCTCGGAGTACGAGGACATCTGCCTCGCAGTGCTCCACGATTGTGTCGAACTCTTCATCGTCGCCGTGGTCTGCCTTGTCCCAGATGCGTGGCGAGAGTGGGGTCTTCCCGTTCTTCGCCTCAAAGAACGCTTCTGCGTTGGCAAGCGACTTGCGACCGATGTTGAACATGCTGCCCTTCGCCAGATACATTGCGTCAATGTGCATGCGCGGATAGAGCAGCGGCAACCCATGATACGCCAGCCTGGCGTTGATGCGCGGAACGTCAAACAGTTTTCCATTCCACGAGACGAGGATGTCGAAGTTTGCAAGCAGCTCGGCATACGCCTTGACTGCTGGGCCATCGTCCAGCACCGTCTTCCCCGGATGGGTTGCTACAGAGATGGTCGTCACGTTTCCGAACTGGTCGGCTACGCTTCCGCACAGGAATCTGCTCCACATTGAGAAGGTCGTCTCAATGTCAAAGTATCCCATGGTCAATCCTACAAACTCTTTATCTCCCGATACCGTGTCCCGTTTCGCGGGTGAGAGCAACCATGTATACGGATCTGTGTAAGTAACTACAGATTCTTTACTCTGTTTAACGGAAGTATTTACTACCTTCCGCTTCGCGGCCTTTTGATTGTAGCGATCTGCGCTACCCTTGTCAAGTCCCTTCTTGTAGAGCTTCTGTACACTGTCCTTGGTGGCGGTTCCACCCAACTTTGCAGCGATCTGCGAGAACGAGAGACCCTGCTTGCGCATGATCTCGATGTCTTTTAGTACGCTCACGAAACCCCCTCTAACAGCTTCAAGGCGACTGTGACTACCGTTCCGGCAATCGAGACCAGCACGCCTACTTTCCATCTTACACTAACCTGAGATTTTGTGGACAAGTCCTCCCGAACCTTGCGGGCAACTTCGTCGGAGGCCTGGATAATCTCCACCTCCCGAAGGCGCTCTTCGATCCGATTGGCCTGCTCGCGGAGACCCTTGATCTCCGCCATTAGTATACCAAATTGATTGGATGTCATCTTGCAATTGTCCCCGGCGCCATGAAGGACGTGGCGAACTGCGACCCCTGAACGAGGTCAAGCTCAATGCGCTCCGACCCATCCGACGCCCCGTACCACCGACACCCGGAAATAACAAATGGCTCGTCAATATTAACGGCGCCATGTTTAATGGTGACTTTGATGGAATCTCCTACGTCCCAGCCATTCCATATCTCCAGGTTGTCCACCACCACGGACAGGCTGACCTGCTTAGAGTTATCCGCACTGAGGTTGGTAATCAGGCGTTGCGCCTCCTTGTTGGCCTGCGTGCCGTTGGCGAAACCGGAGCTGGAGGTGACCATCTCGATCCGTCCGTACGAGGCAATGCTCGTGGAGTCGGACGACGCGGCCGCGACAACAGCCGTCGATGTCGTCGAGCCGCTAATCGCCGCATCTGCCGAGACGATAGTGATGTCGTTCCTGACACGAGCTGTGCCAGGGGTATATTCATAGAACTTAATATTCTCAGGGTAGCGCAGTGCGCCAACGCTGACGGCAGAGCTTGAGACCGGGATGGACAACTTAAAGTTGCCGTTGTAGTTGGCTGCCCCCGACGGCTTAACTATCCTAAACACGGCCTTGTCGCCGTTGGTTCTTGCCCCCATCTCAAGGTCGCACACGTCGGCAATGTATTCCAGCACAGGCTGGCCATAGCTATAGGCCGTGTGCACGGTAGTTCCGTCGCTACCGTCAATGGCCAGCGATGCGTACCGAAGGCGTTGACTCGACTTGCCGACCACGGCATCGTTGAAGATGGATTCGACTAAGGTGTACACGGTTTTGTCCGTGCTTTGCCCAAGGTTAACGGCACTTGTCGTAGCGTTCCCGCTTGTAAAGACACGCCAGGTCTGTCCTCCTGCCGTTGTTCCGCTCTGGTAAATACCAGCGTTGATCTTAAAGTAATACGACACGCCGTTGCGAAGTGAGTAAGCTACGTTTGGGCTGGTCGTGCTGGTCGGGGCATCGAGCAAGGCTGCTGAGATTGCAGACGTGCTGGCACCTTGCCCAATAAGCGAGGTCTCAAGGGCGAGCTTGGCCGAATATGGGAATAAATGTATTTCCTTATTGCTTACTGTAAATCTTCCGGCGCCAGTAGATGAGTCTGCGTAGATGCTGAACTCGCCAAGGTATCCACCTGGGGATAGCGGCGGAGTAGACGCCGTAATTGACGACGCTGGCGGAGACGCCTCCACGCGCACACGGAACTGAGGAGTGCTCTGGAAGTCTGTTGTCGTTGCGCCAGTGTAGGCAAGGGAGTATGTGAGCTTGATGTACGGGGCAGTGACGCTGGCTGTCTTGCTATCCACGACCACTGTCTTTGTGGTGCTTGCGGTGGAGCTGATGCTGAACGTGGAAATATTCCCCTCATTTACCAGGTCGTAAAGCGCAGTCCCGGTGGCCGTGTACGTGGTTCCGTTGATATTGTCTAGCGCCGTCGTGCCGTCCGAATGGTTGAAGATGGTGTCGGTAATCTGAATGTTTGGATTGAGCGGGCTCAGGCTGTCAAGGGTGACGCCTGGAAGTGGGGTAAAGATTTGATTGAGCAGAGCTTTATAGTCTAGCCCTGAGTACACCACCTCGGTGTCGCTTGCAACATAATCGTTAATCATGCCCGCCCCAACGAACTCCCATCGGTCTCGGTCTGGAGACCAGCGGCTAATCTCGTAGTGCCGCTCCAGGGGAACGAACTCGGCCAACTGCGGGTGGTCAGAAGCAAGAGTCCAGAATGCAGACCCTGTATCGTTGGCGTGCTCCTCTACGCCGATATCCTTTGCGTCGAATACCACGGCCTTCTGGTCCCCGCGCCAGCCGGTAGAGCTGACGTTCCAGAGAATAATCCGAAACGATTTGGTCGTGCTCAAATCCAAGCCTCCTGGTAACTATAGGAAATAGACGACGGATATCCCGCCCCGCCAGTAAATGCCACCGTGACGACGCTGGCGCCGGCCGGAAGGTACGGCATTTCCGTGGTTGCAGACGTAAGCGACGACATGAGCAGCGACCCGTTTGACGTCACCGTCCTAAGCGTGGAGTTTAGGATCGTTGTCTTTGAGCCTGTCCCGATTGACAGTGCAGTCGTCCACAAAGACGTGGACACCGTGAGTGTGCCAGCCGTGGTCAAATTGCTGGTAATCGTGAACGTAGGGTAGGCGCTATAGTTTCCGTTGTTTGTCAGGGACGCCGTTCCTGTGCCCGACGATAGCGAGATGCTTCCTGTGACTGGGGTTTGGCACAGCTTGCGCGGGTCTTTTGAGATCAGGGAAACCGACACCCTAGTCGTGAGCCCACGGTCTGACGTTTGCGGCGAGACGATTGTGCTGGATAGGTTGTAGATCGGCAGCGAGGTAGGGCGCACTGCCAATCGCATTGGGATGCCATTGGTCGAGTACGCCGCAATGTTTGTCGGCTGGGTAAAGTCCATGGCTCTGAAGCCGTCATCGCTTTCGGCAAAGGCAGGATACGGCTGGAGGGCGGAGTTCAGGTCGTTGAGCTTGTCGTAGAAATCTGCCGAAGACGAGCCGTACACGGCCACGATGATCGTGGTGTTGCGCTGCGGTAGCAAGGCGATGTCCGTGTCAAGACCGTCCCTCTGGGCCAAGGTGTCAGAGAACCCAGAGTACTGGCCATTGGCGTAGGACAGCGACTCGATCATGTAGCCGGAGAACGGCGTGCCCGCAGTAGGGGCTGTCGTGATCGAGTTAATATTCAGGTACGAAGCCGTCGACGTACCAGTGGAAATACTTACTGCCTTGGTAAAATCCATGTTAGCCCTGCTTTCGGAATACGCGGATGCGTGCCTTCTCCTGGCGCCATCGTTGCTGCGCTGCTGCCGCAATATTGTTGAGCCCGAGCGCCGTCACGTCCGTGTTGCCAGCAGCCACCTGCCACTGCTGGAACTGTGCGCGGTCGTACATCAGCATCGTCAAGGCCTCAGCCTCGACAAAAACCTTGACCGCGTACTGTGCGCGGGTGTCCAGGTCTGTTGTGGATGAGCTGACGTCGATGTTGATTGGCGTCCACGCACCGTAGCCGAATACTCGGAACGTCCCCGTGTCCGAAGTAAAGCGGTAGTGCGGCGGGAAGAAGAGCTTTCCGGCATGGAGTTCCCACCCGGAGTTGGCCCCGTATCCAAGCGTTGGGTATACCGTCTCGACGTAGAGGCTGCTCGCGTCGTAGACGTCGATGCGGATTGGCCACGTTACCGTGCTCAGAGACATGGAGTGAACCGCGCCCTGGATCGGCTGCGTGTACGCCGCTGTTTCGATAACTTCCTTTGGGTACACCGTGCCAATGGCATCGATGCCCTGATTCACCAGCTCGCCTAGCTGGGCGTCTGTCCA
>Ga0315909_10006915_pt1 | contig 12728 bp, 10 predicted proteins | sample LakEriMetagenome_11_FD_203527 | JGI IMG/M metagenome (GOLD analysis project Ga0315909, IMG submission 203527) | Freshwater fungal communities from buoy surface, Lake Erie, Ohio, United States - Buoy 2 MA125 | ecosystem: Environmental > Aquatic > Freshwater > Lake | place: USA: Lake Erie, Ohio...
CCGCAGTATTTGATAAGGATAATTGACTTTTGATTAAGGTGTTTAATTCTTCTTCCGTATCTGCTAATTGTCGATCTCCCCAGGGATTATCTTCGGGAAAACCTGCACTATGGGTCATTAAATGTCGAATAGTCATCAATGGAGCATCTTTCGTAAGTCCTTGCCCCTTTAATGCGGGTATATATTTTTCAACTGCATCGTCTAATTGTAATTTGCCTTCATCTCTTAATTTTAAAATAGCCAAAGCGGTAAAACTTTTTGACATGGAGGCAATACGGAACATAGAAGCAGAAGTTGCAGGTATTTTTTCTTCCAAATTTGCATAGCCCCCATTTCCTTTATAGACTAATTGCCCATCGACCACAATTCCAAAGGCATAACCAGGAAAATGATTCTTTAAAGCGAACTCTTTATATAATTGATCAATGAGCGGGAATGTCTTTGCAATACGTTCATTTCGAGTAGCATCTTGGTACGTTGATTTTGCATCCAACTTAGCTACCTGTGCATTCAAGATGAAGCCATTGACAATCAAAATAATTGTCATGTAATAACGAAACTTATATTTCATAAAAAACAATTTGTCTAATTTAAAACATATTTCATTAGTTCATTACCTTTTATAAAAAAAGGGAGGCACAAGTAGGTAGATTACCACTAATTTGGTAATTTTCTTTTACAAAATTATACTATGCGTAAACACATTTTACTTATTATTCTTTTCCTACCCTTTTTGGCCATGAGTCAGCAAAAGGCTAATTATTTTTTAGCAGCCAGGTTCGCTCCTAAAAAATTAGACAAAATGATTTTTTCATTATCTATTGATCCGCATTGGCTAAAGCTTTCAAATAAGTTTTGGTATACTTACGAAACCAGTGAAGGCAAACAATGGAATATTGTGGACCCTGTGAAAGGAGAAAAAAAGGCAATGTTTAATAGAGACAAGATTGCAGCCGAATTAACTAAAATAATTAAGGACCCATTTGATGGACAGCACCTACCAATTGATTCTTTAAAATTCATCAAAGATGAAAATTGGATTCAGTTTGAAGTAAAAAGCACCATTGAAATAAACAAAGATGCGGTTGTTAAGAAAGACGCGAAACCAGAAAAAATTAAAAAAACATTTTATTTTGAATACAACCTTATTACAGAGCAGCTCAATGAATTGGTTGGATTTAAAAAACCAAAACGTAAACCAAGTTGGGCAAACATTTCTCCTGATGAAAAAATAGTGGTGTTTGGAAGAAATTATAATTTGTTTTATATGGACAAAGAAAATTTCAATAAAGCTATCTTGAATGATGAGGACAGTACAATTGTTGAACACGCTATTACTAAAGATGGCATTCAAAATTTTAGTTGGCATAGTGAAAGTGCTTATGGTGGTGGTGGAGAAACCAATGTCGATGTCGAAAAAAATAAAAACAAAAGAAAACCGGTTTACGGTTTGTGGAGTGAGAATAGCAAACATCTCGCTATCACTAAAGTGGATAATCGAAAAGTAAAAGATTTATGGGTGATCAATAGTATTGCTGAACCAAGGCCTACGCTAGAAACTTATAAATATTGGATGCCCGGCGAAAAAGAGGCGCCGATGGACCATTTGATGATTGTTGATATGACTGCATTTAGCTATAAAGAAATTGATGTATCCTTATTTAAGGACCAAGATGTTGCTGTTTGGAATAAATCAGCCAATGTGAATGCGAGAGACGATGAACATAGGCCAAATATATGGTTAGGTACCAATGATCAGCTTTATTTAGCGCGCACCAGTCGTGATCTGAAAAAAATTGACCAATGTGTAGTTAATATCAATACGGGTGTTGTGAAAACATTAATTGAAGAAAATTTAAATACATATGTTGAAATTAAAAAACCAGGCTTGATTAAAAACGGTGAGGAAATAATTGAGTGGAGCGAGCGTGATGGTTGGGCGCATTTGTATTTACATGACAAAGAGGGAAAAGTAAAAAATCAAATCACACAAGGTCCTTGGCATATTGAAGATATTGTATCCATTGATGAAGATAAAAGAGTAGTCTACTTTTCAGCAAACGGCCGAGAAAATGTAAACAACAACACTAAGGAGGATCCTTATTATTTGCATTTGTACAAAGTGAACTTTGATGGCACAGGTTTACAATTATTGAACCCTGGCAATTTTGACAATAACTTTAGTATGAACGACAAGAAAAATTATTTTGTAAATAATTCATCTCGCGTTAATGCAACACCGGCGTCGGCATTATATTCAGCAGACGGGAAAAAATTGATGGACTTGGAAACAGCTGACTTAAGCTCCCTATTTTCAGCAGGATATAAATTTCCAGAAACATTTAAGGTAAAAGCGGATGATGGCATCACTGACATTTTTGGTGTCATGTACAAACCTTATGATTTTGATAGCACTAAAAAGTACCCCATTATTGAATATGTGTATCCTGGGCCTCAAACTGAATCCGTAAATAAAAGTTTTAGTAAGGGGATGGATCGTATTGATCGATTGGCCCAGCTGGGATTTGTAGTGGTGACCATTGGAAACAGAGGTGGACATCCCGCACGTAGTAAGTGGTACCACAATTATGGTTATGGCAATTTAAGAGATTACGGATTAGCGGATAAAAAAGCAGCTGTTGAACAATTGGCTGACCGATTTAATTTTATTGATCGTGATAAAGTAGGTATCCACGGCCATAGTGGTGGTGGTTTTATGAGTACCGCTGCTATGTTTGCTTATCCTGATATTTTTAAAGTAGCAGTAAGCAATGCTGGTAATCATGATAATAGTGTTTACAATAGATGGTGGAGTGAAAAACACAATGGGGTGAAAGAAAATATCTCTGATAAAGGAGATACTACTTTTTCTTATATGATTGATAAAAACCCAGACATTGCAAAAAATTTAAAAGGCAAACTATTATTGATTCATGGTGAAATTGATAATAATGTTCATCCTGCAAATACCCTTCGTGTGGTGAATGCTTTAATCAAGGCCAATAAGCGCTTTGACATGTTAATTTTACCTACACAACGACATGGGTTTGGAGATATGAGTGAATATTGGTTCTGGAAAACAGCCGATTACTTTTCAAAAAATTTATTGGGAGATAACACAGAAAGGTCTGTTGATATTGAAGAGTTGAATAAAGAAATTGAAAGAAAAAAATAAGTAAAAATAAATTTAGTAAAGGCCTTCTCGTTTATTCGAGGAGGCTTTTATTTTTTGAATTCGTATCCAAAAGAATTTGATACTGTGAAAGGACCACCCAGGTAGTGGTATCCATTTTACCTTGATCAATACGTACACTTTGATGCTATGATTTTTTGCGGATGTATATATTGAATATATACCATTACCAATTATAAAGCCTATGATGTATATAAAATTTTTAACATCTTCAATTAGTTAATACCCGCTTTTAAATAACGCCATCCTTGCTCCTGTTTCATAATTACTTCAACCACACCCGATGGTACCATATTTGCTTCTAATAATAAATCAGCCTTTGTAATTTTATACTTACGCATAGTGTTTTCACAAGCCGAAAATACAATACCCTCCTTGGTCAGGCCAGCTATGTCATTGGCGAAATAAGTTTTATCCTTCACTAGTAAATTAATTGCCTTGCCATGAACCACCACTTCAATATGAAGATGATTAGGCCATGCCTTTTGTATATTTTTTATATTGCCTATGGTGGAGGACCAGGCACTGGTATCTGCCGTATTTAATTGAATAATAATATTATGTTCCTTAATTTCATTTTGCGCATAGCAAAAGTGAAAAGAAAATACCATCGTAAGTAATAGGAAAATTAGACGAGATATATTTTTCATAATTAATAATTTATATGAATGTAAGAAATTATTAATTATTTAAGGGCTTAAACTTAGGTGACCCTTACAATAATAAACTTTTGGGAATAGAATATTCTGTACGTTTAAACTGGCCAGACTCTTTTATTTCCTTAATCTCCCCATAATCAATTAAATAATTAAAGCCTCATGCTTTTAAAATAGATACTAATCCATGTGCTTTCCTGACGCTTTTCGAGCTTCAAATTCGCCAGCTAAAAATCCAATAGTAAAATCGATACCAAAACCTGCTAGTCGGCTGATAATTTGAGCTTCCGCCCTAGTTCAGTTACTGATAAAATTTCTTTTAACATCAACTGTAAAATATACCATAAAATTAGTTTAAAGTATAATAAAATCACTTTTAAATATAAATTTATCCGCCATTGTACACTAATTATTTACGAAGTGACTAATAGTACATATCTTGTATTGCTATTCATGATTTTTGCAAAAAACGAATCACACATGGAGTTAGTTGGCTATCTCGCATCTATTTTAATTGGGATTTCATTGGGCCTTATTGGAAGTGGGGGTTCAATTCTAACAGTACCTGTTTTAGTATACCTATTTCAGGTGAATCCAATTTTAGCAACCACCTACTCATTATGTATTGTAGGCTTGAGTAGTATTGCAGGTGTTATATCAAGAATGAAACAACAATTAGTCGATATTAAGACGATTGTTATTTTCGGGATACCCTCTGTCATTGGTGTGTTTATTGCCCGAAAATTTTTCTTACCAAATATTCCAGACACTATTCCCCTAGGTCCAACATTAATAAGCAAAGCTAATTTTATCATGTTATTTTTTGCCAGTTTAATGTTAGTTTCAGCATTATCTATGATTTTAGGCAAAAACAAAAAAGAAGTTGAAGAGGTTATGCCCGTTTATGGATTCGCTTTAATGATGGTAGGACTTGGTGAGGGCATGTTAACAGGTATTGTGGGGGCAGGTGGTGGATTTTTAATCATTCCCGCGTTGGTTATTTTAGGAAAGCTACCTATGAAAAAAGCCATCGCTTCCTCCATTTTTATTATAAGTATCAAATCCATTGTGGGGTTTGTTGGTGACATTTCACATACGACCATTGACTGGAATTTTTTAATAGCTATTGTGATATTAGCTACACTAGGTATTATTATCGGCAATTATCTTAATAAAAAAATGGATGGTGCAAAACTTAAAAAAGGATTTGGCTGGTTTGTGTTAGTCATGGCCAGTATTATTTTCATTGAACAATTCTTTTCTGGAAAATAATTATATGCCTATTTTCATTTTGTGAAATTTAATAAGCACATTTTTGGTGTGCAATATTCTACTATATTTTTAGAGTGATAAAATACAAATATGTTTGAAATGATTGAAAGTTTAAAAGCGCCTTGGCCTTGATATGTGGCTGGGGCTGCATAGGCTTATTTGTTCCCGCAATGCTAGGTACTTGGACCTATGGATTTTTTCAAGAAAAATTACCGCACTAAAATATATTTTACAATAAGTAGTCTGAGTGATAGGATGAGGATAACGCACATCCCGATTAAACTTAATATATATACCAACTCAATTCTTCCTCCCTGCCCATGCATAATGCCCCACAATGCCCAAGCAATAACTAAGGGTGCTGCAATGGAGTCGTAGAAAAACGAGAAACAAAAAGCAAGTATAATTGCAATAGCAATCATCATCACAGCCCAATTCTCAGGAGCAATTCCCCAAGCATTCCATTGCAAATTAACCAATAATGCAGAAATATTAGCAACCGTGGCCACACTGATCCAACCAATATAAATAGTGAAAGGGGCAATAATAAAAATACGATGAATTAACTTAATATCATTTGAAAGGCTTCTCGTGTAAATAAATATTTGAATTAACGACATCAAAAATGCAATCATGATAACAACACTTGTAAATATTTGTAAATAATGCCAAGCGAGAATCCAAGAAATATTTAAAACAGCCGTAGCCCAATACCAAGGGGTGATTTGGTCTAAATATTTTTTAATGACTGGGAACTCATTTTGCTTAAAAGAAAAATAAGTATGCGTAATTGAATAGCATAATAAAAATAAATAAATCAGTCCCCAAATTGAAAATGTAAAACCGGCAGGAACAAAATAGTTTGGATAAAAAGCAGAAATTTGACCTGTATTATATCCATTAATAGGCAAAATACTTGCCAACGCATTAACAGTAACTACCCCTATAAATAAAAGCCAATTTATTAATGTTTTCATAAAAGTGATTTTAATTGACCAATGTTTACAATGAAAATATTTTATTCATCAAAACCCATTTTTCACCTGGATTTGCATTGGGTAGTGCTTGTTGATAATCCCACAATAATTTTTCCCATTGAACCACAATATCATTGGAGGCATCCATCGCCGCTTTTTTCTCAAAGCTAAAATCATCGCCTGCTTCCATAATCATAAATAAACGATTGGATACCCTGTAAATATCCATCACATGAATGTCGGCATCCTTGATTGATTTAATGATTTCAGGCCACACAGATTTATGGTATTCCTCATAAGCAGCAATAGCAATAGGGTCGTCCTTTAAATCAACTGCAAAACAATATCTAACCATGATTCGAAATTTTATAAATGATACCCAAATGTAATATTATTAATAAATATATACTATTTATTAGCGCCATATACAAATGCTTCCATCACCCTCATTGATTGTAGCGCATCCATTGCAGAACAAGGATTTTCACTATTACCTAAAAAATAGGCAACTACCTGCTCAATTAAATTTTGTTGGTTATGCATGGGGGGATCAAAATGTATCACCGATTCCTTCCCATTTTTTTCAATGGTTATATCATTACCAAAAACGGGAAACGAAATTTTGCCATGTTCCCCTATAATTTCAAAAACATCTTTCTCTAATTCAGCCGCCACCGTAAAATCCCATTCCCCATTAAACAAAATATTATTATCGAGTTGCATGGTTCCTTGTACGCTGTCTTCGGCTGGGTAAAGCCCTGCCTTATTTTCGGATTTCCCATGATAGCTGATTGCATCTCCAAAATAAAAAAATACCAAATCCAATTGATGTGGTGCTAAATCATAAAACAAACCGCCGCCTGCAAGTTCAGGGAATACACGCCAATTATCGGCGGAACCACAATTGGGACTCGGCTGCTTGAACATTTTAATATTGACTTGTTTTACAAGACCAATATAATTTTCAGCCAACAAACTTTTTACCTTTAAAAATAAAGGAAGCGCGCGACGATAATGTGCCACGACTAATTTCACGCCCGTGGTATTTGAAATTTGCTGCATGGTTTCACATTCCCCGACATTCAATGCCATCGGTTTTTCAACATACACCGGCTTGCCTAGCTGCATTGCTTTTTCCGCATAGGCTGCATGAAATTTAGGGGGTGTTGCAATATATATTGCATCCACTTCGGGATGATTAATTAAATCGTCAACATTGGTAAAAAAATAAGGAACATGATGTCGTTGTGCATAATCCTTTACTTTTTCAGCATCACGCCTCATGACTGCCATTAATTTAGAATTAGGCACTTTGTTAAAAGCGGGACCGCTTTTAACTTCAGTGACACTTCCACAACCAATCATACCCCATCGAATTATATGCATATGCAGCAATTTACTTAAGATTTTTGGATTATTTAGCTATGTTTTTACCTATTTATTGATTACAATAAAGTTGTTATCAATAAATAAAAAAGAAATTGAATGCTCCTAAATTATATAAGTCTTCTGAAAATTTAAAGTAGTATTTATAAAAATAAAAAAGGGCAGTGTAGAAACACCGCCCGTACTTAACGATTGCTTGCTCAAACCAAAAAAGTTGTCATAGATGGGATCGAACCATCGTTAAGGGTTTTGCTGACCCTTGCCTCACCCCTCGGCCACATGACCCTACAAAGATAGGGTAAATTTAATAAAGTCTACTATTTTAGTAGACTTTATTACAACTATTTTACGGACTATTTTAATACAAAGAATAACGCAAAATGGCCTTCAATATCAAATTTCATGGGGATAGGTATTTTAACCAAAAAATAATTATATTTAACATAGTGCTTATTTTAAAACTAAAACTATTCTCACATGAACAGCCGAAGAATCTTTATAAGAAACACCGCCCTAGCTTCAGGAGCATTAATGACTTCAAATATTTTTGCCAATAGTAAAATTTTCAATACCGATACTTTACGTGTTGCTACCATTGGTGTGAATGGGATGGGATGGGCCAATACCATGGCTGCGCTCTCTGTTCCTAACCTTGAAGTGGTTGCTTTATGTGATGTAGATGAAAATGTTTTAAATAAACGAAAAGCAGAACTTTTAATCAAACAACCAGGCGTTCAAAAAATTGATACCTATAATGATTATAGAAAAATTTTAGACCGAAAAGATATTGATATCGTAATTGTAGGTACACCCGATCATTGGCATGCCTTACAAATGATCAATGCTTGTTCTGCAGGAAAACATGTGTATGTTGAAAAGCCTGCAGGTAACTCTATTGGCGAGTGTAATGCAATGGTTGCTGCAAAAAATAGGTATAATCGTATTGTGCAAGTAGGCCAATGGCAACGCAGTCAAAAACATTTTAAGGATGCATTGGATGTGGTACATTCTGGACAATTAGGTAATATTCGTACTACTAAAGTATGGTGTTATCAGGGTTGGATGCGCCCGCAACCAGTGGTAGCGAATAGTGCGGTGCCTGTAGGGATTGATTATAAAACCTGGTTAGGTCCAGCACCCGCTCGTGAATTTAATGCAAGCCGTTTTCATTTTCATTTTAGATGGTTTTGGGATTATGCAGGTGGCTTGATGACAGATTGGGGCGTGCATCTATTAGATTATGCCATTCAAGGTATGAAAGCAGGTAATCCAAAAAGTGTCAGTGCTTTAGGGGGCAAATTTGCTTATCCTGAATTAGCGGAAGAAACACCGGACACTTTAACTACTTTATATGAATTTGATAAGTTCAATTTGGTATGGGATTCAGCGATGGGTATTGACAATGGCTCTTATGGGCGCGATCACGGTATTGCATTTATTGGCAATAATGGAACATTGATATTAGATCGTGGTGGTTGGGAAGTGATTGAAGAAAGACAAGCAAAAAATAAAGTGGCTATTGCAAGACATAAAAGTGAGGACAAAGGCGTAGAATTACATTGGTTAAATTTTACCAATGCCATCAGAAACAATACACCACAAAGTTTACATTGCTCCATTGAAGATGGTGCACATATTGCGACCATTGCACAAATGGGTAATATCGCTTATCGTTCAGGTAAAAAAGTAAACTGGGATGAGAATAAGAATTTATTTACAGATGCTGCCATCAATAAAGAATATTTTACGAAAGCGTATCAAAATGGATATAGCTTACCTAAGATCTAGTAATGTAAATTAAACTTTGGTCATCATGTACTTTAGGTAACAAGCTATATTTGTATACACTAATACGCGAATTATTTTTTAACTTACCTATACAATTATAGTATATGGCGAATAGACGCAACTTTATCCAACACCTAGGCTTAATGGCAGGTGCCTTTTCAGCAAATAGTTTATTCAACCAAGCACATGCAGCTGAATTTGAACATATCAATTTGCAAAAAAAATTGCTCAGCCCCAAGGAGTTAGCGATGGACGAGGATTATTGGAGTGTCATTCAACAAGGGTACACCGTAAGTCCCTCTTTGATTAATTTAAACAACGGTGGTGTATGTCCAAGCCCTAGAATTGTGCAAGAAGCAGTAGAAAGATTTAATAAAATGTCCAATGAAGGCCCCTCCTATTATATGTGGCGCATACTAGATCAAGGAAGAGAACCCTTAAGATATAAGCTTGCACAATTAGCAGGATGTGATCCGGAAGAAATTGCCATTAATCGCAATGCAACCGAGGCATTAAATACCGTCATCTTTGGATTAAACTTAAAAGCAGGTGATGAAGTTGTAGGAAGTAAGTTTGATTATCCAAACATGATCAATGCATGGAAACAAAGAGCAGCCAGAGAAGGTATCGTTTATAAGCAACTAGATTTTAAATTTCCAAGTGAAAACGAGGATGAGATGGTGCGTATTTATGAAAATGCAATTACACCTAAAACAAAAATATTTCACATCACGCATATGGTGAATTGGGTGGGACAAATTATGCCAGTTAAAAAATTATGTGCATTGGCAAAAAAACACGGCATTGAAACGATTGTGGATGGTGCGCATAGTTTTGGATTAATGGACTTTACAATTCCTGAACTAGGTTGTGATTATTTTGGCACTTCATTACATAAATTTTTATCTGCGCCTATTGGTAGTGGGATGCTATGGATTAAAAAAGAAAACATAGAAAAAATTTGGCCGCTGGTTTGCAATGACAATCCCAAAGGAACCGATATTCGAAAATTTGAAACATTGGGTACCAGAAGCTTTCCTATTGAACAAGGAATTGGCGAAGCCATTAATTTTCATACTGCGATTGGAAGTAAAAGAAAAGAAGAGCGTATTCGTTACTTAAAAAATTATTGGGCAACTAGGGTGAAAGAGATCCCTAAAGTAAAAGTTAACACTTCATTAAAAGATGCATTTTCTTGTGCAATTTGTGGGGTAAGCGTGGATGGTATGACCCCAGGAGAATTAGATAACGCACTATTTACAAATTATAAAATACATACAGTAGGTATTGTATGGGACAATGTGAGTTGCGTTCGAATAACACCGCATGTGTATACTCGAATACAAGATTTAGATAAATTGGTGAATGCGATTGAAGCGATTGCAAAAAAATCCCCTGCTAGTAAATAACTAACAAGGGATTTTACAATTGGGGTTATAACAATAACTTATTTTCTTGCTATTTTAAATGTTTTTGAAAACGACTTGTAAGTTTTACTTACAGGATCTAATGTTTTTGAAGTCACTAACACCGTGGCCGTACAAGGTACACCTGGTAATAAATTATTTATAGTCACAGGATTTGTAGCAGCAACTGTTCCAACTTTAGTATCACTAAATACAGAAGCGTTATCAACATCTTTTTTAACTGTTACATCAATAGTCACGCCATCCTTTGGAAAAGGGGAAGTAGTTACATTCACATTTACGGGTTGCGAAGCACTTAATGCTGCAGTATACGTTGTATAATCAACCTCTTTGTTATCAACTTCTACCTTAAATGCAATATCGGGTTCTGCAACAACCACAGGCGGTGGTGGTGGAGTCACTGTTGTTGATTCCCCTCCTTTACTGCATGAAGCAATAACTAAAGTAAATGCAACTATAACAAAACAAAAATTTTTCATACCGATTCGATTTATATTAGAACAAATTTACATAAAATCGGCAATTAACAACCCCTAATCCTAAAATGGTTGGTTTTAACCTTAAAATATTGGAAAATTGAAAATATTCTCTTAAAATATAGGATAAGGTTTAATTAAATTAGATAATTTACAATGTGTATTTCATTGAATTACAATATTATATATAATATATTGTGTCATGAAAAGCATATATATAGTAACTGAATTGGGGTTGGCCCTATTTTTTTGTTCAACTTTAAATGCACAAACAAAGTACCCAAATGTCATCAGCGTGAACGCAGTTTCTAAGGCAGTGGAAGGTATCATCTGGGATTGGAGTTTTGGAGAGCAATTGTTGGTTAACACCCTTTATTCTGAAAAAAACTTCCTACTAACTACCGGATTTTTACAAAATGATTTTGGAGTTGGTATCGATTTTAATTTTCTTGAAACAACCACAGCTTTTAAAATAGGTCCCAATCCCATTATTAAAAATTTAAAAATTAAAAGTGATCAAAACGGTATTATTATTTCAAAAATTGAAATGAGCAACGCGCAAGGTCAATTATTAAAAATGGTAGAAGGGCCATGGTCGGGAATTCAATTTGAGCAAAACCTATCTTTTGCTTCGGCAAATACGGGGATATACTTTATCGTAATACATTATGTTGTTGGGCATTCAATTTTGAAAAAGCAAATTTTCAAAGTAATAAAACAACAATAATTTATGAAAAAAACTATTTTATATCTTTTAATGCTAAACCTATGTTGTATTAATTTAAACGGGCAAATAAACAAGGGAATCAACTTTCAAGGAGTTGCTAGAAATACTAATGGTATCATCTTAGCAAATAAGATTATCAACCTTCGATTAACAATTAAAACTGATTCTATTAACGGAGTCATTGAATATCAAGAAATAAAATCAATTACGACTAATGCCATTGGACTTTTTTCGGTAGTGGTTGGAAGTAAAAAAGATCGCCATATTACTAGTATCGGAAATTTTGAAAATATCAATTGGTCAAATACAGAAAAGTTTTTAGAAGTGGGGGTCGACTTGACAGGGGAACTATATTTTTCAAGTTTAGGAATTCAAAAAATAAATTATGTGCCTTATGCTTTTTATGCAGATCAAGTGGATGCAGAAAATATCAATGGGATTGTAGGATTGAAAAAAGGAGGTACAGGAGTTAATAATATTAAGGATTTTAAAATTATTGCTGTTTTAGATAAAGTAAATAATACCCCTGATAGTTTAAAGCCAATTTCATTGCATTCGATTATAGCCCTAAATGAGAAGTTAAAAAAATCAGACACGGTTTGGCTTAGTAATAGAATTGAACTGAAATTATCTAAATCTGACACCAATTATTTAAGCAATCGTATTAACCAAAAATTAAATCTTAGTGACACTACTAAGATTTATAATAAAATAAATCAAATTCGCGTATTAGATACTACTAGCCTAAGTCAGCGGATCAATTTGAAACTAAATAAGTCAGACACTAATTACTTGAGTAACAGAATTGACTTCAAGCTCAATAAAT